>Ga0307512_10000091_pt1 | contig 109168 bp, 104 predicted proteins | sample 14_EM_MG_FD_200267 | JGI IMG/M metagenome (GOLD analysis project Ga0307512, IMG submission 200267) | Populus trichocarpa ectomycorrhiza microbial communities from riparian zone in the Pacific Northwest, United States - 14_EM | ecosystem: Host-associated > Plants > Roots > Unclassified...
TGTCCCGGGGGATGTGGTTAGAATATCCCGTACATATATGCCTATAAAGGCTGTCATATCCTTCTTTATGGATGTTTGTGATCACGCACCACTCATATTACCGAAGATGCAAGACCAAATATCGTTGACGCTCTGTTGACGCTTATTTTCAGGATGTAGTTGGGCGCTTGAGTATTCTTGTTTTGCACATCAAGGTGGCTAATACGTCGAAAACGAACCGTGACGTACCATGGTCAATATTGTACGATTAACAGTCGCATATCTGAATGCGACCATCAATGTGAAACCCGAAACGCAGAACCGGAGATTGGAACCGACGGGTCTAGCCAAACCCAGCGAAACCCGCGGGTTGACGGGTACGGGTCCGGGTTTGGCCCGCCAAGAGTCTGCGGGTCGGGTCTTTGGCCGGTTCTGGAACCGTACCGACCTGTTTTTGCGGTCCAAACCCGGACCGCTGGCGGGTTACCCGGACCCATTTCTAACACTAGCCGGAATACCCTCCTAGGGTCTGATACTCTCCTGAAATTGACGCTTCTAAGTTTACACTCCACATCCTCTCAGACACTCCTGGAGTCTTCCAGAGACTAAAATACATTTTGCTGATGCTGTGCATGGAATATTAAAGGCTGCAATGGAAAGACACCTGGCAATGATTCATGAAAATCAGACTGACAGCTGCCTGTCTTGCCAAAATGGCACAGCAAAGAATCCACAGACACACTGGAGGCGCAAAGGAACAAGTGCACCACCTCCAGACCCGCCGACACCTCCGCCCAGAATTCCACCTGTGCCAGCTGGTGACAATGAACGAGCTCTAAGTTCAAAAATCAATGTTGTGCCACCTGGATATGTGTATATATTTACTCCTCTTCCCAACGCTCAATTTTTCAATCTTGATGGATATGCCAAGGATCGCAAGTGCAATGAAGATTTTATTCCAGATTTCCTGACGGATGAAGGAACATCCACTGGTTAGTACACTATCTGCTGGGTGATGATGCAGCTGACATCCATTTTGCAGATGAGAGCAGCTTATTGAGCGAACCAGACAGTGATGACAAGCATTGATCCCCAGGAATGGGATTTTTGAGTAATATAATTATCTACAATTAGCGTACACTTTAAAGTATATTTTAAAGGATATATTTATATGCATAATTAAAGAACAATGTAGTGATAAAGGAAAAAGTATATAACGACGATACGATGGCTGTTTGGGCTGTAAAGGCAGCCAATACTATGACTACGTACAACAATGACCGAATCACTCTGTAGTTACCTGACTTACCAGACGCCAAATTGTGGACACTCCGTTGACGCTCATTTTTAGAAGATCGTAGCGATGTCGTAGCTAGCATTTTTGCCCATTCAGGTAGCCAATACGGGCATTACACATTACAGTAACCAAGTCTCTGATTAATTACCTGACTTGCAAGACCCAAAATTGTTTACACTGTGTTGATGTTCAATTTCAGAATCGGGCAGGGAGAGTGTCACTTTCTCATTTGCCTATAATGGCGTCCTATACCCCCTTTCTGAATGTCTGCAACCAATCGCCACTCAGATTGCCCAAGATGCATGACCAAAAATCATTGACGCTCCATTGACTCTCATGTCCAAGATGGGGTGGGAAGTGAATCTCTCCTGTTTTTGATTATACATGCAGCGAATATATCCAAAAAAGACATTGACATACTAAAATCAATATTTAATAATTAGGAGTAGGATATCTGAATGCAACCAAAAATAGAATACCCGAAAACCAGAACCGGGGATTGGAACAGACAGGTCTAGCCAATGCTGGCAAAACCAGAAGGTTGACGCGTACGCGTCCGGGTTTGGCCTGCCATGAAGCAGCAGGTCGGAAGATTGGATGGGTCTGGAACCAAACCTACCCGGTTTTGCTGTCCAAACCCGGACTGCTGGTGCGTTACCTGGAACCATTGCTCTCCCTCGGTATCACCTTGACTGCACCGAAGCAGTTCAAGTAGTAATTCTCCATCCGCTTGAATAAGTTTGACGTTGAGTGGAAGGCATTCAGAGTTCAGGCACTTTGGTAAACCATTGATCAGTGCATAATCCATTTGGTATATCCAAAGCTGCATTGTGTGAGCCTTATATCACAGTCAATTTGGCGAATGGGTTCTGGCAACAATGTCACCACTGATATTTCTGAACAGCTACACATCAGCCATGGGAAAGAGGCACATCACTCTTCCAACAAAGTCAATTACATGTGACGAATTCCCAAGAATAATGACCGGTGTACTGGCCTTGACTATATGTAGCAGACCCTTTCTCATCTTGCACTGCAAGGCTTGTATGACATTGACTCTCGAACAGGTTTCAACTTACTGTCAGCTACCAATACATGGTGAAATACAAGCAGAGCCCTTCATTTACAGCTCCAGAATAGTCAGGAAGAGCATTGTTTCCGCCCCATATCACAACAGGCACATTATATGAGTTAAACACATATTGGAAGAGTGTGTAGAAGTATCAAATTTACCTCCCTCAAAGATGAATCTGTAGATTTCTGAATTTCCATCGTTGGAGAGCTATTTCATTCACAACTTGAAGAGGACTGGAGACATGAAGTTAGTGGACTGGTGCCTGAATATGATCACAATGTACTCATAGACAGTACATTAATTAACTTTACAAAGGGCTGTTATGCTACTGTCAACCATTTCACAGCCCTACTTCTGTTGAGCATCTGGAACTTGATTGCAAGGTACAATATACCAAGGCCGACCATGGGATTATGCCTAAATCTCACACCATCTGGATCAAATATACAGAAAGTGAAGAGCATGACCACGATATCACCTTTTGAGGTCGAGTTTCTTCCTTTGCTGTATTTTAATTTAGCTTGTCTCCACTAAATCAGATTCTCTCTTTTGAGAAGTGCCTGCCAGCTAGAAAGACGATATCAACCTTTTCTAAATGGTGCAAGAAGACTCAACTATGGGTATTACATCCTCATGCTTAAGCATATGCAGTGGTAATTCCAACAAAGTACACAGGTTACCATTGTTGGGCTGATTGTGTTGACAGTATCATCCAGGTTATCAAACAGAATAATCAGATGGATATTGTACCCATCAGAGTAATTGTTGGACTGGCTCATTTGATGTGAGAGAATGCTGCATCAGACAGAATTGATAGCATGTGGTTTGTAAATAATCATGTGGATTAAGATACTGACTGGACTGTATATTAATCACAATGGGTGAATCAACCTGAGCAGAAGTATGATAGTTTATGGAATGGTACTATCTCAGATGGACATTACACTAAGCTCTCATCAGGAGTATGGCTCCACATTCGATGTCCTAGGGAATAGTTTCTTGCATATGTGTAATTGTCCCAATAATTCCGAAATTTGTGTAACCTTATTGCTTGATTTTGTAGCATTTTGAAGATAACTATACACTCTTCAGCATAGTCTTGTAATCTGATCCACAATGTCCAGTGCATTGAGGTGCACCAGAGAGGGAGTCACGAAACACCTAGGATCACATGATTTTGTTATCCGCCGATCTGGGAGAAGTGTTAGCAACGGTTCCAAATTCCCGGTTCAGTTCCGGTTCCGGTTGCACCTCACTCCGGACTGTTGCAATAGGTCTTACCACATGAACAACTCAGACCATTGGAAATGGGCCAGTTTTACCACCAAAAACCCGGCATTTCAAGTTTACAATTTTTGCTCCCAATATGTATCTAAATTCAGATTGTATCGTGACATGACCAATACGTACATTGTGCAACTTTTGTTGTTCATTCACCTCCCAATGTCAGATTTGTGATCAGACAAATGTTCATTGAGTTGCTATCCAAAACCCGCGAATCTCGCATTAAATATGCCATTATTCAACATCAATTCAACGAATATTTGTCCGATCCCAAATCTGTGCGCAGGTGGTGGGAGAGCTGCTAAAACTGCACACTCTACGTATTGATCATATCACTATACGATCAGAACTCAGATACTTAATTGGAGCCAAAGTTCCAGGAACTGTATAATGGAACTGTGGTTTGGTTTCCACCCAGCCAAAAAACAACGGGTTGATATTCGGTCGGGGTAACAACCCAGCTCGGGATACCTGGTTTGGTTCACTTGGCAGTTCCTGTAACTGGACTGGGACCTGTGGTTCGGTTCCAACCCGGACCAAAGCCAGGTAACCCACAACCGTTGCTAATATTATCCGGGAGCATCTGGGAGCATCTGAAAATAGAGGTGTGGCTGTTCAGAGTTGCTGAGTTGTTCAGATATGACTTCCGAACTATTGTACGTTTTGCTGATGTAGGTGGCGAAGATTCTCTGGTGCTGAGAATGAGAAAGTATCTAGGCAACCATAGACCAATGCAACTGGAGCAAAGTCCACACTTCTTCCTGCAGAACATCAGAAAGAGTTTGATATACCAGTTATTGTTAATGCCTACAGTCAGCACAAGGTGGGTGTGGATGTGGCTAACCAGTATCAAACCTATTTTTGATATACAGCTCATATCCAGATGGAACTGGTATCCACTTAACTACTACATTCTGGACACAGCCCTTATCAGTATTTTCATAATCTATGGACATGTTCCAGCTCACAAAGAGTGCACTGTGGAGCACTTTGACTTTTGGCTGTTCAATGTGCATGACCTTCAGCAAGCTGGAAGTCCATTTACAATGTAAAGTTCCATGTACATTCTGGCTTCACAAAAAATCATTTGGTCAGCTTCTGCTACACAATTTGCCTTGCCTCCACTGCCAACCAGGATGGTTACCAAGCGCTCCCTTCAACTCTGCTGAAAGGTGCTGGGATTGTATTCCCCACTTTCAATCATGAGTAGAGTGGATTGTTTCCTTCACCAGTGGAAAAGAAGTCATGGTGGTTGTGCAGAAGGCAGAAAAACCAGTATAAAGTGTGAGGACTGCAATGAGGCTTTGTGTTTCACACTCAAATCAAATTGTTTTTATGAATTTTACCATGTGTGGAGAATGATTAATTATTCTGGGGAAATTTGGGTTGATTGTAGTTTGGTTATGCATATTTTCAACGTGGGCACATCAATCAGCTCAATCTTTGCAACTGGCAAAAGGAAATGATTTCCAATTAATTTATATTGGATAAAATATATAAACAACTTCCTTTTATAAAACTATACTCTTCCTAGTTGAGATCTGTTATTATGGAATAGTTAGTACTGTGTCAACTTCTCAACTAAAGTGCAGTTCAATATAGATGAGTCAACTTGTAATATAATACACATTTCATACACAAAGTAGTAAATATTCATCAGATCAGTACAAATACATAATATATGACTTCTCAAAATGGCAACTGACCATATATAAGCAATACATTTACAATCAATCTGATTTTCTATTATTGGCTTTGTTCAGAATCATGTATTTCAAACAGAATTCAAAGATGGCTAAAATTGAGTTTTATTAAATTTTAACTACAATTCTTTAAATAGTGGAAGATCTCCACATTATGTCTATTTCATATGATACCAGTCATCTTCAATTAGTATCATATAGTATTAAGTGAAATATTATATTGATGTGACGATATTTATTGCTATATGGTAAGTAAGAAAACTGAAGGGTATATTTCTAACAGTTATAATTAGTCGTAGTCAATATCAATAAGAAAATCTAATGCAATAAACTAAAACCCAAAGTATATATTAAGAAATAAAATAAGAAAGTCAATGTAAGTTTTAACAATTACCAATTGTTTGTATTAACCACACAATACACTGAGACAAACAAAACAGAACTTTTGCAATACAATACGACTTCCCTAAATATACAGATTATCTGATTCACTCAAATTATGTTTTCCACTACATTGTACATATCAAATTTTCAACTATTTTTATATACTATCAATTAAATTATTATTAATATACTTATGCTTTATTATCTGATGTTGCAATATACTTGACCTTTTCCTTATTATACTAAATAATTCTATAATAACTATTTACTATTTTTGTACTGTTTTACATTTTGTAATATCAACTACCTTCTCTAACAAAACTTATTACTTGTTATTGATCATCTCTTTAAACAACTCATCACCTTGTACTATAACAATGCTAACATAGTTACTCACACAGACTATTTAGGCAGATTAGGTACTGTATTGAATCCTGAAATACTGTAATTTGAGATATTACATCTTTTGTTGAAATTCTCATACTACAATAACTAGTCAGATAACAGATTTTAAATATATTTATATTCAATATAGTGGAGATTCTTATTTGATACTAAGAATACTAAAAACTCTTTACTGTTACAATTAAATAAATCATTTTATACCAGGTATTTAATAATAGAATTGATTTTTCTGAGAGTTACTTTTAACTCAACAATCATTTCCTGCTGCACCTGTAATTTTAGATATGTAGATGTATGTGGGGTGGTGCAGTAACAGCAGAATACTAGTGATGGTGGTGTTAATAGTGTATGTTGTGATGGTAATGGTAATGATGGCCACAGTAAAGGTGTGTACTGTTCCAAAGAGCTAAAGCCAACATGACTACTGAAATTCTATCAGGGTTCTGATGTGAGTCTCACAGAAAAGACAACCCTTCAAGATTGCCATGGTTGCAACTCTATGTTATCAACTGTGTCAGTACTATCATAAGTATGCAAAATCAAATCACGGTGATTGCAAGATCAACCTCATAAGCACCTCTTATGAGCCTCACCTGAAACGGAGGACCCCCGCTAAAGTATGAATGCGTCGTGCTAATGTTCTTCCATCCTCACAGCGAATGATATTTTCTGTTCTTTGCGCGGCTTCACCTCACCCGCTGCTATGTCTTCTAGTGATAACTACCCTCCCTACTATCCCCGTCCAATCATTGAAGACCAGAAACTGCCTCTGTCTAGCCCGGGTGACCACCATTCGTTTTCGTTCTCGCCACAGAACCATACTGGAGGATTTTCGCCACAGCCTCAGCGATGGACCTACGCCTCTGCTGGTACCTCCTATCCCGCCACACTACCGCACGCATATCGTATCCCAGCCAATGGAATGGTGATAGACAGTGATGAGCATACATCACGAAACAGTGTCATAGAAGCGACATCCCTGTTAGCTCCGGGAATTATTTCGATGGCGCCCGGAACTGTGGATGTCAGTACAGCCGGGAGATCGGCAACTTCTGCAGTACTGGGCCAGAAATACAGCTCTGCTGTTGGTGGGAGGGTGCATGGCCAGGGGTATCCTTCTCACGGCAAAAAAGATGATGGGCATCAAACAGTCGCATTAGCTATGAGCAACTACATTTCTTCTCGACACCAAAGTCAATCGTATCAACAGCAACAGTCTCAGCGAATCGGACAGCCTAGCAACCCTCAGCAATTTAACACCATTGCTCAGCAGTATGCCCAAGAGCCGGCAACCTACCGATCATCAAATTCCGCGCCAGCTCTTTCGAGCTCTCCGTATAGCAAGCCATCACTACCATCTCAACTTCACGCGAACAAACGAAGTGGGGAGCGGCGACGAACGCAGCAGCCGCAGATGACGAATATTTGCCAAGTGTCTGAACAACTTTCTCAACTACAACAGCAATCACAGCCAGACAAAGAGGATAGATTTCCTCGTCTGGTCCCGGCCGTATCGTCGGCTGCTTCTTCCCCGGATGTTTATCAGAATTCGATATCATCCACTACCCCCTGCGTGTCTGCGGGAGTTTGTTTATCTGTGGGCTTATACCCTACTGTTCTCCAACAGCAATCTACCGATACTCCGACCGAGTCTCTTGTGGCCGGACCTACACAGCTTTCACCTCAACTATCATCGGCACAATCTCAGGCAATGGAGGCTGAAAGGGACCACATGGCTAGCCACAATCAGGTTGCTCAACATCAGCACCATCCTCATGGATTGGTTTCGCTACTAGCGGCTCATTCTAAATCTGTCAGTACTTTTCCTGAGCTGCGGTCTATGATAAAAATTCCGCAGGGACACTGTCAACAGCCTCCTGAAAGGCTTAATTCACAACAAGCACCGGTGACACAGCGACCGCATTCACAGCAAGCAAACCAGTTGACTGCTCAGAATCAGCAGCAACAACTTGAGCGTGAACGACATCAGATAGATCGACAGCGACAGTTAGATCAAGTGCAGCTATGGCAGGAGCAAGAACAGCAATACAGGAAAGAGAAGCACAGACAGGAGCAACCAAGGCAACATAAGCAGAAGGAAGAGGAATGGAATGGGGAACGCAGGCAGGTCCAAATGAGACTGGAGCAAGATGTGCAGCACCAAGCGCAAGATCGTTCCACGCTGAAGAACAGAACCTCTCCGACTGGGATGCAGGAGATATCAGAGCTAAAGCCTCGGTTATACCTCCCAGAACCGGCGCTCCCGAAATCTCTAGCTACCAAGCCTCTTAATCCGGTTGTGAAAGACAAGTACTCCCTTCCGAGATCTGAGCTGCAAGAGGGGTCTGGAGAATTGTATCAGCGCCCTACTTGCCAAACTCTTCGTAGGAATGCACAGTCTCTCCAACCCCTACCCCAAGTCGAAACAATATCCCAATCCGAAACTAACACAGAGCCGCAATCACCTTATTCATCAGCTCAGGCGCATCAACTACATAACTTATCGCCTGAAATGATTATTTATCCGCCGCCACCTACAGGTCAACCAAAAAATCAACAGCCTCAAATAGATACGCCTCACGTACAACAGCAATATCAACTGCAACAGCATCAAATGCATCAATATCAGAACCAACCTCAACTAATACCAACGTCCACTCCTTTTGTATTGTCTCTCGCGGGGGAGCATGATGAATCACAGCCCCTGCATGACATCCAGCACAGTCAGCAGCACCTTCAGGAAAATAATGAAGCATACCAGCATACAGCTAACTCTATACCATCTATTCCTACCCTTGATGGACAGGATCCAGTTGACCGAGCATTCATGGAAAAGCGCATGCGCGAATTGGTTGATACAATGAGATTTTATCAATCGAAGGATCCCTCTGCTTTTCACTCTGTCTGGGAGAGTGTGAGAAAGGAGACTGGGGAACCACCTCCACTTACGCCAGGTGGCGATCCGAGTTTTCCTCAACGTGCAAAACCCATTGGAATAGATATTGGTCCATCTGCTCCTCCAGCGGCGCTAGTTGCACAAAAGTTATGCAATGCACAGAGTACTCAGCGACAACATCAAGATAGTGGACTGGACCTAACAGGAGCAAAACCAACAGCTTCTATGTCTCCGAGGCAGCAGCAACTACATTTACCTACATTACCCTCGAGACAACCTCAGCCACAACCCGAATCCCAAATGTCGCTACCTCCCGAGGTTCGTTGGCTTAGAAAATATCCCACGAAGCAAAATGTGCGATTACCTTTTCATTCTCAGTTCGTCCCCACTGAATAATGTGTAGTTTCAACAGATTGCAAAATCGGGAGTAAATTGTCCGTCATTCCGAACACCTCAGCCTCGAGCCGATCCACCTAACCCAACTCAAGCTGATGGTCCTCGCGGTATGCCAGATCCCGAAAAGGCAGTCGTGGCAGCAGCAGCTTCTGAGTTTCTCACTCGGTTTGGGAAACCGATTTCTGCCCAGTATATTAGTGGATTTCTTCGTCACTCAAATAATTTTGTCACCATGTGCGAGCATTTCGACTCTCTGGGGCACAAGTTCGATAGGGGTGATTTGGCCAGGTTCTTATTGGACTCTGTAAATCGCGAGCAAATCAAACAGATGGACAGCGTCCTTCCCACATCTGTCCCAGCTCACCCCCTTTCCCAAGAATCTAAGGAACGCGGCAGGGTATTAGGCGAAGTAGAGGACCATCAAGAGCAGCAACAGCAAGAGTCTAATTCAGCAGCGCGGTTTTTGCCACATGGACCAAGTACTTCTGTGGAAACCTATAATGTCCCGATTGCCCTTTGTCAGGTAGTTCCGTACAGCACGCACACTCAATCTTCAGAATCCGCCAATTCCCTTACTCCTCAAAGGAAATCGAAGAATGGAGGCGAAAGGGTTAGAACACTCCCTGGTAGTGTACCAAAATGGCAGAGGGTCAATTCTGCTCCACCGGTTGTCGTTACATCTGCTGCAGTGACCCGACAATTACCTGGGACTGTGTCTGCATCCCAGCCCGGCTCCATACCCGATAACTCACCACAAGCCCTGCATCGAAATTCTAGTCCATTTTCAATTTTATCAAACAACCACCCGCCATTAGTTATTGCACATCAACAATTTCCTGGAAGACTGTTCTCTACGGCTAATCTAATGAATATTCAGAATGAAGCCCTGCGATCTTCTGGAACGCATCAGTCAATATTTGGTCAGTCGGTGTCAACTCCCGTGTGCAACTTTCCAATTGATAACCTCGCCATAGTACAAGATTCACCTACCAATCCAGTATCTCTCGAGGGTTTGAATCTACCTGATACTGGGCAGGCGACTGTCGGTGAAGCATCCGGGTACGAAAATGATCTGAATCCAAAAGAACTGCAATCAGCAGAGCCTTCGGTTGCGGCACCTAACATACCAACATTGTCTGTGCAAGTTCCAAATGATTCGATTGCATCTGCAACGTCCGAATCTGGAAGGGCAGGAATTAACAATCTTGCCGCGTCTCCTATTGCCATCTTCTCAGGGCTCCCTACTACAGCGGGCGTGGGCTCGATTGTAATTGATTTGACAACTACGCTTGACAGCGCTGTGTCTACTCCAGAACACGCGGTCAACGTTACTAGGAAGCTCCAAGAATTCAAGCAACCATTGGCTACGATGATCTCAAGAAAGAAAGCTGCCAGAGTAACAAAATACAATCCAACAGATATTGCAAGGTCCATATTGATCGTGGCAAGAAAACACCCGACGGAGCGATCTTTGAATTCACATTTGCTAGAGTTCAAAGAGAATCTGCCAGGACAGATTGATTGGAATAGCGATTTGGAAACCATTCGTTGGGATATTTTGGACCCTGATCCAGTCGGGGTTGATGATTATATAAATGGTGACCATGAAGGTGACAGAAATAATTCGCCAATTTCTTCTGAAAAAAGCATCAACGGAAATGGCATTTCAACGAAACCGACACCATCAATTCTGAAAAAGAGAAGGAGAGGCGGGCCTCAAAGGATAAGGAAATCGTTGCTGCAAGACCAGATGAGCCAAGCCAGGCCAGCATCTACCGAGATACGATTAGATCATCTCACAGAACAGCCGGCACCACAGTTTACACCTTCCAACGCGACATCATCGCGTCGCCTCCAGAGCAATCACAACGACTCAATACATTCGCCGTCGCGACAGACCGCTGTTATGGAATCTAGTCCCATATCGAAGAGACGTCGTACCGGTCAACCAACCCGACTTATGCAGCAGAACGGTGCGAACTACACTGGCAATGCAGTGTTTAAGAAATACCGTTGCAAGTGGAAGGACTGTAACGCAGACCTTCACAATATCGAAAATCTCAAACGACACATCACAAATTTACACAAGGGTAAAAATAACAACATGGAGAGTTATCCTTGTTACTGGATGGGATGTTTCCGACCACAGCTCAACGGTGTTAAAGCATGGAAGAATAGACTACATCCAATGATATGGGATTTTGCGAGCGAAAGAGATTGGCTGAACCACGTCGATAGACATGTGGACACTGTAAAACATGCTTATGGTGTCGGTCCTGCGGCCCTCTTTTCTGGTAAGGTCAATTTCAAGTTCATAATTGCGAAACAAGAGCTCATTACGTACGTAATTTTTACGATAGATCAAGAGTCGGGTGTATCAGACGTTGATTACCTATCCGATCACAATGGTCAACAAGTTACACCTATGGCTAGACAGTCTAATCCTTCTCACAAGTTCGTTCCTCCTTTAGGTTTCAGACCGACTAAGCAGTTCAAAATTGCGCATGGTATTACAACACCTGACAGAAGGACTACCATGGCGTCATACCGTCAAACCTTGGAGAGATTAAGGATCCTTGGTGCAGGCATGGAGGGCGATGAGGTAGAAGAGCTGTTAGTATTTGATGGAGGCCAAGGTATTCACACTGAGAGCAAGCGTATAGTGCCCGCGAGTTGGCCTCCAAAGCCAAGGATTTCTACTTCGGTCATTACTTGAGAAAGGTGGGCGCAGTTATTTCCGTGGCGTGTGCGTATGTTCATCGTTCGTTAAAGGGTGTTGGTGGCAATATGCGAGGTTGGGCGTGCTTGGTATTGGATTCTGGTTCATTTCTGGCCCGCTTGCTTACATTTGTGTTTCGCAAATCTGGAACGGTGCCTACTCCCGAACTTTATTTTCCCATTATTCAGTGTTCGCCAGTTTGCAAACTAGAGACCAAATTGAAATTCGTTTTATCCCCTGCACGGTCGGCTTTTGCAGATTGGTTGCAACTGATCTGGAAAAACCGTGTAGGAGATACAACGCCTAAACAAAACAACGAGCCCACAGGAAGCCGATGCTGGCAGTACTTATCCATGAATCGAAACTTCATATGGCAACTAATGTTAAAATACATATAACCTAAAGACAAATTTAGTATCACCGGGAAAAATAACCATGCGCGACGCGCAGCTCATAGAGAAGCTGTTTCTGGGACGGTAATCCATAGCATATTTGATGCGTGGCACTATGAGGTCCTATGGACCTGCACATTGACTAGAATACTATGATACGCATGCGATTATGTGCGATCGATACTATACATCACGTTGCATACAACTAACTTGAAACCAAGCTGCCAAATGCACTTCATTGTACACTCCCAAGTACACTCTGAAGTACACTCGATTGCACACCCCCAGCCTGTTTGATACACTCCTGATTGTGCTCGATTGCACAGTCCCAGCCTGCTTGACTGTACGCTTCCAAGTAAGCTCTCAAGAGGCTTCCAAGTACACCTGCAAGTACGTTCCCCAATACAACCTCCGAGTATGCTCCCAAGTACACCTCCGAGCACGCTCTCAAGTACACCTCCGAGCACGCTCTCAAGTACTCTCCCGAGCATGCTCTGAACTACACTCCCTAGCACGCTCTCAAGTATGCTCTTAATTGCACTCTATGGCACACTCTTAGCCTGCTTGATTGTACGCTTCTAAGTAAGCATTAATCCTCCCCATTATAGCTCCGAGTACGCTCTCAAGTACACTCCCGAGCATCTTCTCACGTACGCTCCCAATTGCACTCGATGGCACACTCCCAGCCTGCTTGATTGTACGCTCCCAAGTAATCTCTCAAGACACTCCCAAGTACACCTCCCAGTACGCTCCCAAGTACATCTCCGAATCGCTCTCAGGTACACTCCCAAGTATGCTCTCAAGTACTCTCCTGAGCACTCTCTCACGTACGCCCCCAATTGCACTCGATGGCATACTCCCAGCCTACTTGGCTGTATACTTCCAACACACTCTCAAGAAGCAAGACACTCCCAATCTCACTTGACTATATGCTCCCACGCATGCTCCCGCCTGCTTGATCCAGAGACTTGCTGAGTTGCAGGCTCCAGGCACCGGGAGGCATGAGGCAGGTGGCATGTGGCGGGTAGTTTTAATTGAAAATACGAGAGTATCTACATTTCTCTTACTAATATTTGTACTTTTTTAAGTATTCTCCTTATGATAAGATGGTACTTTATGGATAAAAATAATGTGGTGTGTTGATAACTTTTAATACTTTTGTTATCTTTTTATGTTAGGTTGTCTAGAAAGTTCCGGTTAGAACTTGTCTAGAACCTTCTCTTTAGTTCCGTTGGAAGAAGGATTTATCAGTGCTTATCTTAAAAGAATGCGCCTGGATGGTTCTGTTATATTCTTTACGGTTCTTATATATTTTTGTACAGTTGCAGAGTTTTTCACTCCCTGTTTTGGTTATTGATCCGCGACCGTGGTCATGGACAATCACCCATTTATTATTGTATATATAGATAGTGTTTCTCCGGTTAGAGAACAGTTCTTTAGTCTTGCTCAGACATCAATCAGAATACTACAATATCTTCTCTCAAAAAACGCTTCTCACAGTATATGCTTGCCTTCCGAACACGTCTTGAAATCGTTATACTTGCAATACTTTTACTTCGTATACTTCTTTTGAGATTCTAATAAATCTCTTCGGACTTTCGCTGTTATAATCGAATAGTTTTTGTTGGGCAGTGTTTGGCAGGCAGTGTTTGGCAGGCGACATGTGGCGTGTGGCGTGCGGCGTACGGTGGGTGGCAGGGGACGGGTGGTGGGTGGCGTATCGTGGCTCAAATCATGACGCCAGTCGAAATTATTGTCTGAACCATGTGTTTAGCACAGCCACCATAACAAGATCTCATGATGCCTCACAATCATGGTGTGTATAATTGCAGCCGTAGGTTCTGCAAAGAAGGTAGACGATTGCATCTTGGGGAGAGCAGATCTCCAGTTGACGTGTTGCAGTGGAATCTGCAATCTATGTTCTACTGATAATTTGTATATGTATGGTTATTTATTCTAGGACTGAAGGTGATGAAAGCAATAGCCATGGCAATGGTATTGGTGATGGTATTCCTAGTAATAAAAGTACTTAGACAAGTGGATTAGCTACATAAACATCACTATCGAATATAGGTGAACGACACTGGTCATGTTCAGGTGTGGCTCTGCTATATTAATGTGGCTCTGTGGGATGCTCACGTAGTAGTTAGTTCTAGCAAGAGGTCTACTTGATCATCAATAACATTCACTTCCAGACCTACAGAGAGGCAATTTCCTCACATTGGTAGCAACACTCAACTTCTGATGACTTCACAAGGATCAGAAGCTATCAAAACAAAACATATGGCATCTGATTTGTTTGGTCTGTCTTTGAACTTGTAGGCTCGCGGCACCTTGGAGACATTGCAGGAGCCCTTCATCTTCGCGGCCCTTCCCGCTATGCACGTTACGCAGAAAATGCTTGATGCACATCATGTGCATGATTTCACTTGGACAGACAAAATCTACAAGGCCGAGTTAATTAGGTTTAGTAGCTGGTTCAAGACCTCAGCCACTGCAGGCTTCAAACCTACAGAACTTCACACAACAGAATACATCCCAAAACGAAATAGTATTTTCGACGACGGCTCCGGGCTCTTGTCTGAAGAAGGAATCAACTCGATCAGGGCGGCAGAGGATGTCCAACTGGATATAATAGATGCCAATATTTCACAGAGCTTTGAACAAGCTGAGAAATGGCCAACATTTGCAACCTCGACGAGAGCTTGGCTGCAAAAGTCAACAATCTGGTGGCTCCTGAGGCCATCCAAGATGGCCAGAGCAAGGAATTCGCAGCTGCTCAACATGAATTTGAGGAGATAGAGGAAGAGCTCCTGATCGAGAAATGTCACTCCACCAAGTTGCAGAGACAGCTCAAGGAGTGCAAGTCAGAGCCAGAGGCAACAGTGTCGACAGACATCACCCAGCTCTGGTGGGAGAAAGACATACTGCTGCACTGAGTCAAAAGCCGCACATCAGAGGAAAGAGGCCTTGAATCCAAGGAGAGAAATATTGAATCTATTATTCAACCACTTGCATGTGAGCAAGTGCATATGCTACTGGCACTCAATACCTCCGAACTAGCCCCAGGGTCTTCTGGATTCCATGCCTCCTCAGAATGGACCCTTGGCCTGTCAGGAAGCTGTGAGTCCTTTGGACTTAAGCGGGCAAATAAATATTGGACAATGTCACTGCTTTTCTGGTTGCTTTGGAATGACACTTCAAGAATGCGGCCTGAGCCATTGGATGGGTCAGCACAATGGGTTGGGGTGAGCAACCAGTGCTACAGCTAAAAGATATGGCTGCAGTCTGGGCATTGCACCATTTCCCAATGAGTATGCCCATCGAATGGTCTACCTTTTACATGGAGTTGAATGCGAAGTATATTCCATCCAACCCCTTCAACCTGGCTAAACACGAATGGAAGGAACCAAGCCTAAAGAAGGGAGAACATATCATCGAGTTGAACAAGCATTTCATTCGCCTCTGTTCAAAATGGGACCCATAACGGCCAATGCCAACCAAGATGATTGTGGATAGATATTGGTATCAGATCGAAAAGGGCAACGAGATAGTTTATGAAGACTTGGTGCATTATATTGGCATGCGCAATAAGACTCCAACACTCGTGCAGAACATGGAGAATGTCACTGCATTGGACACATCTCTCAACAAGTCTCAACCAGGAAGTGGCTCTGGCACAAATACTAACACAACCAGAAAAGTTTCACCTAGGACAATAGACACCAAGAAACGCAGTACAACAGGCACAGCAGGCACGGCCAAAGACAATGGTTCAACCTGCAATAACTGTGGCCAGGATCGTCATATCTTGGGCAATTGCCCCAACTGCAAGTTGATTAAGAAGCTACTTGATCAGGCTTTGGTCTGCAAAGATGCTTCGATAGTTAAATCTGGATGCCAACATAAGGACAAAACAAATGGAGGTGCACCAACTGGTCAAAAAGAGAGCAGGCGGCTTGCCGAGGAGGAAGAGACCAAGCATGAGATCGACAGTGAGGCAGAGTGTGAGTTGAAGACTCTCGCAGACTTGGACTTTGGGGCGGGATATAGCAATGAAGGTCAGTAGCTGCAGCTGTACATTTGATTTGAACACCATCATGTTTGGTATCGTTAAACAAGGGGGGCAAATTGGTGACAGATAGTCAATTCAAGTTTTTCACCCAGTACCACCACTTCAAAGTTAGTAAAGTAGATGGTTCTGTGGTCAACCTACTGAGGGTCAAAGGAAAAATTCAATACCAGACTAATGGAGGATGGTGGAGCAGTAAAAGGCAAGGGTAGTGAAAAATGATGGTGAGCCAGTGGACTATGTGGGTCGGAAGATCCTTGAAGATCGACAACACCGAGGGGCCATCCTGAGTGAAAAGAATGCGAGTTCGATAATTGTGGAAATGGCTAATGTCAATGGCGAGGATGGTATAGAGAAATGGCAATGAGTCAAATTGAAACTATGACTTGGTGTGTCATATGTCTATGGGGCAGAATTGACAGTGTACGACATCAAGACCGTTGATATCATACTGGGCAAAGGATGGATGTGTGATATAGTCCACAGTTATCAAATCAACCATGACTGCAATGAAATGTGGATAGCCGATAAGTCTTGGAGGAGCGAGAGGAAGGGTGAATACACTACCTGTCTGGTTAATGCCCCTTGGACATTGACAAAGGAATAGTGGGGCAGGCCAAACTCATCGGCATGCACATCATACAGAAGGCGGAACTTAATATCGTGTCTGCCCATTTGTTGAAATGTGCCTTCTTGATCAAAGTACACTGCTGCAGCAATGGCGGTACACTTCCAACAGCCGAACTGCCGCATGTGTTTGAAGAGATATTGAAAAAATTCCTAGGCCTCTTCGGATCGCCAACATATGCAAAATTACTGAAAGAAAGGCGGCTCAATTGTGAAATAATAATGGACCCATATGGCAATATACTGTTCCACTCACCATACTCCATCCCTGGAGAGGAAGAAAAGGAACTTTGGAGGAGGATAGAGAAGGTGATTTGCTGTGGTCGGATTCAGCCCTATCAAAGCAGTTTCGGCTCACCGGTATTATTCATGCTAAAGACTTATCATATGCTGCGTATGTGTATAGATTATGGTGCAGTATATGCCATAATGGTGAAGGATCTTTATACTCTCCCACACATCAAGTGCTTACTCAACTCTATGCACGGCTCCTGTTGGTTCACAAAACTGGACTTGGTGGCCGGTTACCATCAAATTTGCATCACTATAGCTGACAGGCACAAGATGGCCTTCACCACTAAAATTGCTTTGTACAAGTGGCAGCTCCTGCAGTTTGGCCTGGCAAATGCACTGAGCCAGTTCATACACATGTTGAATGGCACCTTGGTACCAATGAAATGCAAATTCATCATCATATACCTTCATGATATTATGATTCACAGCTGTGCCCTGGCAGAACATGTCATATGTGTCTGAGAAGTGCTCTCCCTGCAAATGGAACATGGTTTCAAGGCCAAACATGCGAGATGTGCCTGGGCTTGTCAGAACGTCAACCTTTGCAGCTTTGACATTGACAAGGATGGCATCCATGCCCAGGAACACAAGAGCTGTATGGTAATGGATTGGTCTCAACCTGACAACAGTAAGGACATCAGAGGCTTCCTGGGCCTTACCAGCTACTATCGAAAATTAATTGAACACCACACTCACATTGCAATGCTGTTATATGCGATTGGCACCCCTACAAAAGGAAAAGAGGACTTTGGGCGGTGACGTGGAGAGACGACGAGGGTCAGGTGAACTGCACTGGGCTGGGATAGAGAATGCCAGCAGGCTTTCGACACCCTCAACAAGGTACTGTTCAATCCTCCAGCCATTGCTGTACCTGACTTTGGAGCCAAATATAGACTACACGTTAATGCTAGCCAATATGCCTTCAGTGCAGGGCTCTCCCAGGTACAACATAAGGCAGAGAAGGTACTGGGTTATTTGAGCCATAGATTATATGATGCAGAGACACGATACCATGCTTACGACATCAGCTAAATGTCAATTGGTCCAGAAGCCAGATGCAAACTTCCCAGACACTCTGGTCGACCTCAGCAGTGTTTTTAAATAATTCCAGATTCTCCTAGGCCCCCCTGGAGCTTAGGAAAGTGCTCTCAGACTCTGCAAGAGCAATCTCAGGTATTCCTGAAAGCACCTGCAGTTATGGAGGTGCATTCAGGATGCTATGATATTTGACTTAGAGGATAGTCAAAATTTGCAGGAGCTGAGACCTCTGCACAGGTCACCAGGAGACTTCAAGAGCAGCTGAGATGTACTTGCAGCTCTACTGGAGACTTTAAACTTGGTGCTGAATTCTCACACCAACGGTTCTTAGGGTTTCATAATCACCAGGCATTTCGTACATCATATTTGTCTTCATTACAGTCACAAGATTCACTAAATCAAAATATGGCATCAATTGATCATCAGGGTCTCGCCATAAACATACATATGGTCAATCTGGCTGCGGATGGTACTGGAGTGTAATCGGAGTAGCACCTGGAGACGCCAATTGAGAGCACTGATTAATCGACTTGGAGGATGTGTTTTTGGGAACTTAGAAATACACTTGGAGGGCTTTGTGGCGGGAAAATCGGTTTCTCACCACCACCACCACCACCACCACCACCACCACCACTACCACCACCACCACTACCACCACCACCACTACCACCACCACCACTACCACCACCACTCAGTTCGGCAGAAAGAAGCCAGCAGGGGGCGTATGGAGACACAGTTATAACGGAGATGGACTGAGTGAAAGGGTGGGGGTGTACGGTGATAGCAGGAAAACAGAGATGGACCGAGCGATGGGGAGTATATATGTAGGAGACCCTGGGCTAGACAAACATCATCTCATCAAACAACCAGGACTACATCCAACGAAATACACACTGTATCTTTCCCAGCTCTTGGTCCCAATCAGTCTTGCAATGCTTTCATAGATGTATGCAATTTGTATGGTTCCTCATGCACTCTTGCCGAGTGTTCATTGATCCACACAATTGGCGTGGTTCCTCATCGGCAGGTTGCTTATCTCATCCTCTCACCCTCTTCCAGGCCGCCTTGAGCCAGACCCGGTCTTCATCACGAATTCGCTTTGGATGTTGTGAGGGGTGCGACTGAGGGTTGATGCTGAGTTCTCTGCCATCTAGTGCCATCATTTCACCACTTTGTGATCTAGCGATTTTGGAGTTGCACTTCGAGCCAGAGATCGAGTTAACTAAAAGATGCAATTGCAGGTCATAATCAAGCAAGGTTGGAGATGCGCTTGGAGGTCATGACTGTGCCAACTTGGAGGCTGCAATTGGGTGAGCTTGGAGAGGCACTTGGAGCCCATAATTGATCGAGATAGAAGGAGTACTTGGGTGTGGTTGAACTGGAGGTGCTCGATCTGTAGGTGGTTGATCTGTAGGTGGTTGATCTGTAGGTGGTTGATCTGTAGGTGATTGATCTGTAGGTGGTGGATCTGTGGGTGGTCAATCTGTAGGTGGTCAATCTGGAGGTAGTCAATGTGGAGGGGGTTGATATGCAGGCAGGATATCGGGAGGGAGGTGTGACCGATGCTGAGACTCTGGTCATTGTTTACATTGTAATCGTCTCAATGAGGAGAGATGAGTACAATAAGGTCTACCGAGAGTTGAGTGTTGAGAGAGATGAAAGTTGCAGGGAGTGAGAGACAGTCAATCTGGGGATAATGCAGTACTCTGTGTATGCTGTACTTGGGGTTAACTGATAATTATGGTATAGAAAGATAGGGAGGGATGACTTAACTTCGTGTTCTTAGGTGATGTTAGAGTTGATTGAGGATGTGAAAGAGAGCAATGAGTGGAGATGGGGGAAATCATCATGAGAAACTGGCACTTGAGAGAATACTGTGTGCGAGGTAATTTACCATTCTGGATATGACAGGTATGGCTCCCAATCCAATGGGTAAGAACACTGATACAATGTCTTCTAAACCCAATCAGGCATGTTGTACCCCTGATTTCTCATATCTGCTTATATCCTCCATATCATTCTCATCGTCATCCCCCATCTCTCTTTAATGTCCACAACTGTACCATCATTGCAGAACACCGAGTTAAGTCATCCTTCTCTATTTCTCCATGTCATGATCATGAGATCAAACTGACTACAACATACAGCGAGTATAGTATCCACTGAGGATTGTCTGTCTTCATTCTCATGATTTTGACCAGACCCCTGAATATTGCTTCAGCTTCCTGTCTTCCTCACTACAGATCGACTGCCATCAGCCAGCTCTCATTGACAGCTCAATAGGTAATGACACATCGTCAGATTCCTTCGGTTGCAAGTTAACTAACCGATAAATATAGCCTCAGCACCTGGTGTGCATTCCATTCACCGCCTCTAGATCGACCACCTCCCAGTACTTCTCTGATCTCGCTCAATCATGGCCTGCAAGTGCATCTCCACACTCACTCTATCACAGCCTCAGAGCGCATGTCTAAGTTCACTCTATCATGGCCTCTAAGTGTATCTCCAAACGTGCTCTCATGGCAACCAAGATTGCACTTTAATGGCCTCCAGGTGCCTCTCCGAACCCGCTCTCACAACCTCCAAGTGCATCTCTGAGTTAAATCCATCACAGCGTCGAAGTGCATCTCTGAGTTCACTCGATCTCAGCCTCGACATGCATCTTTGAGTTCACACCATAACAGTGTCCAAGTGCATCTCTCATTTCACTTGATCCTGGCATCGAAAGTGCATCTCCATACTTACTCATTTGCCATCTTCGGATAAAGCCCAAATTACTGACAAGCACCTCTTGCTGCCCGCCACGATTACCGTGTGTAGATGGATAGCTATAGTGATACTTAGATACTTGGATACATAGAGGAGGATTCAAACTGAATACATGAGTTTTAGAAATCTTTGAACTATAAGTAGTAATTATGATTTCCCAGCGCACCAGCAGCATTCCCACAGCAGATGTTGCTGTTCCCAGAATGCCCTACAGCGATTCGAGGTGCTCGCAGGCTTGTCACTGGCGCTCCTAGAGTTGTTTGCCAGTGCTCCCAGGATTGGCGCTGGTGCTCCTAGATGCTCCACTGGTTGTCACCAGACATCCTATGTCCTCATGAATTTGTCACCAGAACTCCCAAGGACTGTCAGGCTCACCTGATGGCCACAGCATCAGTCAAGCCAATTCCTTGTGTTGACCACTCTGGCATTCTAGTCCGAAAACACCCAAACACTCCCAGAGGCTCCCAGTGGTAAGAATACATTGTGCTGATGGATAGAAAACTATTGGGCATCCGAGACACATTGATATACTAGAATTCAATATGTATGGAGCTTCGGCACCATTGTCGGTACATACAGACCATGCGACCATGGGTTGCATCCTGATACCACCACAGATCACCATATGTCAGATGGATATCTGGACGGTTCTCTTCAATATTGACCGGGAGGCTGAGCACATCCCAGGTGTCAAGAATCAGGTCACGGTCTCGTTGTCATGTCCCCCGGATTCCCGACAGGCCGGATGCTACATAATGGTGCTGGAAGTTACTGCTGCCACAGAATGGATTGATGACATCAAGGCAGGTATAATTCATGATGAATGGATCGGGCCTATTGCACATGGCTTGGCTAACCCAAGTGCCTGCCCTCCGCCACCCACTGCATCTACCAAGAAATGCACATTATGCAACAGTTCTATTTGGAAAAGGATAGCCTACTGTGGTCACATCGAGACATTGAAAAGAAACAGGTGAAACAAAATGTAAGGACCAAGAAAAGGGACAAAGAAAAAGGGGTGGAGATGACGGTGAGGACAAAAGAGAACGAGGAAGAAGGAAAGGATGAAGAAGGGGTGGAGATAACTGTAAGGGTGGATAAAGAAGGGGTGGAGATAACTGTAAGGGTAAAAGAGACAGAGGAAGATGAAAAGGTAGAGATGAGAGAATGGTTGTGTATTCCAAAGACGATGCAGCGACAAATCCTCCATGATGTCCACAACATTTCAGTAGGAGGACAAAACGGTGCTGAGTGAACATACTTGCTCATGAAATACCGGTATTGGTGAAAGATTATGTGGTGTGATATGCAGCAATACATTGCAGGCTGCGAAATGTGAAATTTAACTAACCACCGGAGTGGGAAGGCTATGGGCCTTGTACAACAACTTCCTACAGCCAACGGCAGTTGGCACTGACTTGGCATTGACTTCCTAACTGACCTGCCAATCTCAGGCAATGGCTACAACTGCATTGTAACATTTGTCCAGCACATGACAAAGAGAGCACATTGGTGCATCAGCAAAAACTAAATTTCTTTTATTAAATTTATTTAGTTTATTGTAACCACAAACTCAAAAAAATGAAATTGAGGTTTCCCTGAAATATCGCATTGCTTTAACGTGCCTGAGTGTTCTTTGAGTTGTTGCGATGCTGTTGTCAAGCGTCTTGAGTAGTGTACCCACTTTGCGACTGTGACAACAAGCACTTGACGAACGGTTCGCACTTTCTTTCGCAATATTAAAAATCATCTCTCCATATACACCGATGTCGCCCAATTTGATTTGTTCTCTCGATGATGATAGTACTCGCTCTGTACGTTGAATGAAGCATGTCATTCTTGGTTTTAGAAATCTCTCATGTTTTGATTTGACCAATGAAAGTTTCCAAGCAGAAGTGGTTCACCAGATTAAATTTGTTGATACAAGATCGTTCAGTACCTAGCAGTTGTTCAACCACCATGGGAGGGTTATGCATCATTGCGATTATGATTTCACGCGTTTGAGATGTGGCTTCAGTAGTAGCAACAAAGCTGCTGAGACGATTAAAAGAATTGTCAGGCTGCTCTATCAGATCCTCCAGGATGTAATCAAGGCAGTCGTTATCAAGGCTGCTCTGATCATTGTGACGTTGTGCAATGACTGGGTCCATACCAGGTGAGTGAATCCTTTGGCAAATCATGCTGCAGATATTGTCTATCTCATTAGCTTGACCCTCAGGTGAGGAACAACAAAAATCCGCTTTGAGAGGTCGAACTACAACTGTGTTTGCATCATTCACCGCAAGCTCAATGTTTCTTGTCTTGCACTTATGTTGTGCTACACCTCCTAGACCAAACTCTGGCAGGACCCTAAACTCATCGGTGTTCCAGGCCGACAGACAATGGTGGATGGCCGTCGCGGTGAGGCCACTTAATCTCAGGTTGCTTATTTCAATCAATGATCTAACTTTCATTCCCATCTGTCGTATGCCATAGAAGTATGTCCAGTGAATATAATCCACAATTTCAGTCCCTGCAAAGCGAAACTTGCAGTCCCACATTGATGGTCAAGATAACGATCAAAAGAAGGGAACTTTGAACGTACCTCACAAATGTTAGTGGGTCATGTACACCTGTTCTTGGCCAATCGCCATGCTATCATTTTCCAGAGAACTGTAGACGACTTTCATTGAAATCCGTAAATTGAGTCGATTGAAGTCTTGCAGCAGTATATCATTGCTGCACTGCAGCAAGTAATCTTTGTGAGATCCTGATGCACAATGTCAGCGATGAAAACAATCATTGAGATGATTCATTTACCACTGAAATGTAGACATGTGGAGGGTCTGATTTTCTCTGGGCTGAACCAATCCTGGAAATTTCCTCATACCACCAACTATGAATCTGGGCAGTCTTCACCGGATTTGTGGCGAAGGGAGTTACAAACATCGCACATTTGATAGCCAAATGCTCCACACATGCCATGACCATCACCGGAACTCCTGAAAGAGTTGTCTGCATGTTGAAGTCTGTGCCGACGATGACGCCTGTCACGTTGTCAACACAGGGCTCATATCACCACAGATTTCTATCTTTCCGTGGAACCAATTGCTCACCAGCTTCATTTGAATCCTCCTTTAGTAAATATATACATTAGTGGGCAAATCCAATCATGCAAACACTTAATCTAATATGTTCCTGGATTCCAGCAGTGCAGGATTTCATTCATCCACCTCCTCTGAGACAGTATAGATCTCCTGACATTCAGGATATAGTGGTGGGCCCGAGGTGGGAGTCAATTCAGTTGACGTGTCTCATTTTCCACATGTTGATGAGATGGAGTATTTTGATTGTGGCTTGCCAATTCCTTTCGTGGATGGTTGCTGACAGGGCTCGTGATCAGATTCTCAATTGTAATGTCGACAATCATTGAAAATGTCAGGTATCGTGCTGAGACCGCTGTCGAGATGCTTGTCATGGATACATGGTCTCCTTCTCTTGATGCTTGAAAGATGAGGAGAATGAGGAGAAGAGCGGTGCCTTCGTGTCGTGATTCAAAAAGGTGCCGAGTGATCAGTACACAATATTTCAGGAGTGACTAAAGGAAATGTGAATGAATATATAGTAAGTGAATCAAAGAGTAGGGTAAAAGAAGGAAAGCGTTGAAATAATTAATAGCATCATCGAGATGCATCTTTTCATTCTGTCGATGATTCTAGGATATTGGTTTGTCCCGCCACTCACGCTTCCAACTCCTTGGATGGACAGGAACTTCGAACTAAGACTGGCAGGTGATAACCAAGCCACAGGGTTGTTGATTAACTTCTTATGAGAAGAATCATTATAGCAATGAGCTAAGTAGCATTCACATTTCACAAATTGTTCAGGTTAATTTCTGCTGGGCAAAGTTACGTAACTACCAATTCAATGATAGCCATACACAGAGTCCAGTTGCTGCGACTATGCATTTCCCAAAAAGCAAATGTCTGATCGATTTATCCCAACAGTGTGAGCACTGAACACAGCCCTTAATGCATGATTATGACCATTGTAATAATAAAATAAACTAAACACCAAAAAGAGACCAAAAACTTCTCCAAAAAAGTCCAAATTATCACCCATCCGTCCACCCTCCAAAGTGCCAGAAAACTTCTGACCCACAACACAAATCCTTGAACAACAGTCCAGCCAGTGCATTGCATCATCGCAACGACTAATTTGGAGCTAGATGGCTACTTGTACACTTGGCATTGGCCAAAGAGCCCGCGGCAGGACTATTCATAATGTGATAGTGCTCGGGTACCCAAGCCACAGCCTCATCCCCGCAGAGGCTTTGCTCGTAATCGTCACAGAGACCAGGAGCACAGTTCCTGATGACTTCAAGGTATCGCTGTTATCTGATAATCATCATTTGATGCTTCGTTTCAAACTTTTGAAATCATGGTTGAGTTGTCGGGATGCTTCTTGACTTTGGGTGCCACATCGCAGTATCATCATCTGATTCCTCCCCGATATTGTCAATCATGTCCCCCGCTGGAGGCGGGTTGATGTCATCCAGAGGAAGGTGGCTGTGGCCACCATGCAAAGGAATCTGGGCACCAGATGTGCTGTTGGCTAGTTGGCCACAATAAACGATTCAAAAACGTGTTGGGTTGTTCAATCTTATCACTCACTGTACATAGCCGGCAGCAGTACTGTTATCGAAGATCGGGGTAAAATTACATGCGTGAGGTTGATCATCTCCATTAGGCTCCTCCCAGCAGCCCCAAAGCTCTCGGATTTTCTGGCAGGGGTCTGGCAGACCAGCAATTGTAGCATACGGGATTGAAGAAGTGGTTGTATTGACGATTGATGTAAGTATAGAAAGTATGGATTCTTCATCCCCAGGCCAGTGCCATGACACTAGCTGAGTATTGTTTTCACCCACCCTCTTCCCAGCAAGGTTGGAATCCACATAGGCGATGGCCAACCGAAATGGCTTCGCAAGGAAATCGTTCTAGCCATCGCTACCCACCTTGATCAGCGAAGATCTATCACCCATGGTTTCTTCCTGGTTGTTTGCCGTATCTAAACAACATCAGAAAGAGCAAAAGATGCATTGGGGTGATGAAATGCATTCCAACATGGATGAATATGCTCTTCTTAGACAGGGTTTTGTCAATCCTATTCTTCCTTCTGTGAAGGCCAACCTCAGCGAACGCATCATGATCATGTGCTGCCATGAGTTTCTCACCATCGAGGGAAGTCTTGTCTGTCATGTGCCGCTTCCGAAGTGGTCATTGAGATGCCAGATCACTGATCCGAGTAACCCAATGATCCGTTAGGAGATCACATTGCTCAGGGCCGGCGCCTAGCTTGTTGCTGATGATCATGGACTGGGCAATCTCCCAGATGCACTCCTGACTTTATTATCTTTCCATTGTGTTATCAAGCCACCTTCCTGCTGCCCAATCCGCATGGTTTCTGCTGCCCATTGGCTGACTCCAACACCTGCAATCTTGCCACAGAGACGGACTTGTTGAGTCAGCATCTGGATTGTATTAGTATCCGGGACGACTGATTTTGGCAACCAGATGGCATCAAAGCACACTTTAGGTTCTCAATAGTGGTAAATGATTGAGTGGTGGATATCAAATGATCGTAACTCTAAACAAGCATCGGGAGTGTTGAATTGATTCTGAAGGGTGTTGTGATGCAGTAGAAGAGGTGAGGAGGGTGTGTCAAAGGTTTTGCAGATTGTAAGTAACGTCGGCAGGGAAGGCGAAAATTTATGTTAGCTTGGAGGGTTTATCTTGATCCGGCGTCATCATCCTGGCTGCTACTCAGCTGCAACACATTGTGCCAAGCATTATCTAAGCACCCCGATTTGTCGACTGAACACTTAAACTCATCATAAAGAAAACTAAATGCATGTTCTGCAGTGATATCTCACTCATTTGTCCTTGCTCGAGTTCTTGTAGCACGCAATGACGTCGCTGAGTTACTATCTAAGAAGAATGCATAGCTTATACCAGGTACGACCTTGATGAAAAGTGACAACCATATATCAAGCAATGGGTGCAGGAGGGTGCTGTAAGGGTGCAAAATGATTGCTGTGACGAGCTGAATGCAGATGTGCTATGCTTTTCTATATCCAAGTGATTTTGAAAATGAGAGAGCAATTAAACATTTTGCAAATGTGTGAAGGAGGATGAGAGAAATCCTACAACAGTGGTAGGACCCTTAGTGAGAAAATGTAAATCGACGTGCAGATTTTTCTGACCACCCACCGGCTTGCAATTATATCAGTAGCTGCAAAACTGTTCGGACACTTTTTGACATTGTTGTGACATTTTATTTTGATAATGAAACATGGATGATGATCAACAGTGTCTTTACTGCTTGAAGACGTACTCCTACATTGGCACTAATATCACTCACCTGGATCGCAACCACAAAGAAAGATTTGTATATGTATCGGCTGCACAGTTGCCAGACGATTGTGTTGTGATCGAGCACGATCGTAGTTTACTTCCATTTGTTCATGAACTGTTGTGCAACCATTCTGTTCACATTTCCAAAGATGATTCCAGCAATACAGAAGCCGACAGTGACAAGGCGTTTGATGATCCAGAGCATCCTCCAGTTCTGACATGTATTTATGATTCGCTACACTTCAACAACCACCTAGCCGGCAAGCCTATTAGAAACAAGTATTTCGATATCTTCGACAATGAAATAGAGCTATGGTCAATGTTGTCTTGGGAGGAGGAGTATCAATTAGCGCACTTGCACATCAAGCACAACTTGAGCACAGCTGCTATCAAAGAGCTGTTTAGGAACCCTACAATGGCAACTGTCAGCAATTTCACTTCGTCCAAGACTTCATTCAAAAGGTTGAATGAAATGTCCTGCAAGATGGGCATTGACTCTCGGAAATCGGGTGAAGTGTGTTACAATTGTTTGGCTGATCCAAATAACCTTTGTGACGATGATTACACATGGTTCTTCTACTGCAATCCTGTTGAATGCATTGAGTTCCTCATGCAACAGCCTGCATTCAGGGAACATATGTCATATGCTGCAGCATAGGAATTCAATGAAGCTGAGGAACGTATCTACTCAGAGGTGAAATCAAGTGACTGGTGGTGGAATGAACATGTAGGTTAGTTGAATTTCATCATAACTACAATGATTTTGACTGCTTCATTAGCTACGGCAGCCGCTTGGAGCTGTGATTGTCGCTTGGTTGGGCAGTCCAGACCAGACATATCTCACAAACAATTCAGGCGACAAGAATAAATGGACAGTATATTTGGGTTTCGGAACCATCGACTTGATGATTCGATCATATCCTTTGACTCTTGAAACCATCCTTTGTGCCATTCTTCCTGTTCCTCCGAAATATCACATTAAAGGTCACAGAAAAACAACCGCTGTGAAGGAATAACAAATCCATAATTGGTAGGTTATGGGGAAGGTCTTTAAACATATTTTTCGTTCTCTGGATGTGCTTTTCAACAATAGAAATGTCATGATTCGTGCGGATGGTCTGATGCAGCAATGTCATTCCGTGATCTGTGCATGGAGGGCTGACTACTTCAAACACACTGACTTGCACTCAATCAAGCAATCCCATTGCCAGGTGTGCCAAGCACCAAAATACTCGTTTCGATAAGGGAATTTATCCTCCTGGCGATCCATAGACCATAGGCTTTAGTTCCAAAAGATGATAGTTGCATCTGAGGGAGATGCGACGGAGAGACAGGAATCACAACAACATTTGGATGATTGAGTGGTTGGAACTACAGAAGGTGTCTTCTGGATTATAAAATGCATCTCCCCAACAACTATAATCATACCTGATATCCTTCATACTGTCTATCTCAGTATGGTTCAGCATTTGATGGACTGGGTAACATCCTGCTTCGAACAACATTCCAGGATTGGCAAATTCAATCAGCTCTGGGCTATGATGGCTCCATATCCTGGCTTTGCTCAATTCAACAAGCCATATAGCCACGTGACGCAATCAAGTGGCAAGGAGATAAAAGCACTTGGGCACATGATTGTTCCAGTTTTCGCGGTGACTCTTTTCAACCCTTTGGCAAGCCAATGAATTCCCTTCACAGTAGCGCTGCGGAGCATCAAGAACTTATTCTATTTTCACCTTATGGCAAAGTCCTGGTACCATACTTAAATCACAATCAGGTACATGGAGAAGTATCTGGGGGAGTTTCATTGTCATGAGGACGTTTGCAGTCAATTCTGCGCCATTAAATCTACAAAGAAGCTCTCGGAAGCCATGAAGAAGCAGCTTACTTTGCAAATTCAGGAGCATCGGGACAGTGATCCCACTTTGAACAGTGTTCCAGCGGCTGCAAAGCGTCATCACGTTGATGAAGATGAAATGCAGATCAACTCACAAATTGCACAATATCTTGTTGACGAATTGGATTTTGACTTTGTGAAAATATCTCCTCAAACACTTCTCTGACCATCTCCGCCAGCTTGGTAACCCTCTTCAATGCAAGCTCTGAGCTACCAGAAAGAGTGAAGATGGATCTTAACCAAGCATACCAACAATTGAATCATTGTGAGGCCACCTTCAAGATTTTGCAAATGGAAGCCCGAAACGAGGTGTTTCAGTATCAAGAGCTGAATGCCAACGCTGCAACACAATGTAGTGATGATGAGATGCCTCCATGTAAAGCACCTATCAAGCAAATGATCAAAAACCTGTGAGCAGAAATCAACAACCTTGATGACTTGGCCAAGTGGTGTGCAATCCCACAAGGGGAGCTACAGAATCATGTTGTCAGGTGTTTCAATAGATTTGCAGACGTCACAGACTATGTCGATCACTATCAGTATCTCAGTTGTCTCCGCGATCCAACATACATTCGGTACAGCGAAATAGTCATTCCGGTGACGTATTTTCAATGTCACAAGCTGGCACTTCATATGGTTTGTTGCACTGGGTCCACAAGGTGGAGAAAGCATAAGCCACCAAGAAATTCTACTGTGCATCTCTGGATGGCGACGTGTCCGGATAGCCACTTTCAGTCGACCGCGGGATGGATTCCCGCACATTGAAAGTGTCTTTTCATCATTGAGGAAGCTGATTCAAGCATTAGACAGCTTCTTGCCTTGGTCCGGATGTTTGCAACAGGGCTGATATGTCAGTGTGCTGGTATGGTAAATGTTGAGGAGAGACATCAACCTCCGATGCAATCCTTGCACGATCGAAGCTAGTGTCTCAACCCTCTCTTCGGTGTCCGGACCACATATCGTCCCCATAAGCACAATCCAAGAGGTTGTTCAACTTCTTCCGCTGATGCCGCACCGACATAGCATGTGGTGGAACTTGAGCAACACGATTGCCTTGGACGGTTTCCATTGGTATTACATGTAGATTCTTCGATTCGATGCTTCAAGCAATCGTTCCAGCGATATATTGACACCTGATCAGTGTATACTCTATGTGTCATCGTTTTGTTACGGGAGTTGTGCAAGCTTGTGTATAATTGATGTCTCAAGGGATTGAATAGTTAAGAATATTGTTGAAAGCAATGAAAGAGTTCAAAAAACCGTCGAAACGATTAAAATCTGGAGGAACAATAGGCAAGAAACAAGTGCAGTAAACTGACGTATATATCTAAACAAGTTTTTGTAAACTTGTGACAACATGATAACATCATTGAACACTTCAAAGCATCACGGAAGAATGCAAATAGGTCACTCCGATTATTTTTTGACAATGTGGAGATGAACGGGAGCATGGGGCCCATACTCTGAATCCATGTTCGCTTTTGCTGATGTGAGCCTACAAGAAAACAATTAATGCCCCGGTCTTCGGATGCATATCATCGATACCATCATTAGCCTACACTCGGTGTCTCATGAGGTTGTGTCAGACTACAATACACACTTCAAAGTAGGCTACTAGAGAGAAGTTATGATGATGCCACAGATGTAGCTGCACATGTCTACGGTGTTCCATCCAGAAATGGATGGTCTCTCTGACATCTCAAATCAGACAGTTGTATGCTATTAGCGTGGCTTCACACCACATAATCAAGACAATTGGGATGACTACTTCCAATGAGCAGCGTATGCATACAATTCCTCAGTATACCATTCAACGACACAGATGCCATTCGAACTCGAACTTGGTTATGAGCTGCCTTTCCCAGTAGCCTGTATTACAGACCTCCAACAGCCGCAGTACAAGGAATCGGCGAAAACCTTAGAATGCTGCAACTTTCTCGAATGATTACAGCACCTTTTGCAAATCTTCTGTGTTGAGCTGTACAATGCTGACAATAAACCGCCGTCTGCGGCATGTCAGTCACAACGTCCACCGGACCCTGCCATAACTGCCAGTGTGAAGGTACTTTCAGATACCAAGGATTTGCTAATCACATTTGCCAATATCAACGCTACGTGATGTAAACTGGTACACTTTCAAATTGGCCCATAGAAGGTTCTCAAACTACGTGGGAACATGGCAAATTTAGATCTCCCGAACCATATGATGATCTATGACACGGTGAACATCAGCAGACTGAAAGTTGACTCCGTGGATGATCCTAGGATCACCTGGTCACCACCCCCTCCACTGGTATACGGATACCACCAGGGTACAAATTATGTTATCGAAAGAATAGGAAATGGCCAACACAAATCAGATGGAACCAATTTGGAATCCCAAGTGAAATGGGAAGGTTAGGATGAGAAAGAAAACACATGGGAGCCAGAGGAGAATATGGCAAACACAAAAGAGCTGGTGTAGCAGTATTGAAAGAAGCTAGGCTGGGGGCCAGAGGTGAAGAGAAAAGTGACATGAAAAACAGGCAAGAGATGAATGTGTGGATTTGATCAGGGTGTTTGATTTCTTCGATAGGTTTGTCAAAGACGATTGGTGAGGGTTGTGATGTAGAAGGTTGGCTGTGGAGATGTTTAGGCGCGGCTCTGCTAGATTACTGCGGCACCGCGGGATGCTACTGGAGTCGTTAGTTCTAGCGGGAGGTCAACTCGATCATCAATTACTTCCACTTCCAGCTGTATAGACAGCCTATTTGCCCACATCAAAGCTTTTATAGACTTTGAATCTTCTATCAGCTATCACTTCAACAAATACAGAGTTTTCCATTGGCCAGAAACTTTCCATTGAAAACTCTTCTCATTTCAAATTGTGGCTCTTTCAAGCATGGCTCTCAAATATGACTCTCGGAAGTTGACTTTCAAGCAGACTCTCAAGCTGACTTTCCATTAGAGTATCAAGCAGACTTCAAAGTACCAGTAGATATTGAAGTATACATTGTAATACTGTGTACAATAATTGTATACTAGTACAGACTTCAGATAGTACAGTCCAGTATAGGTCATTCCGCAGCAACTGGACATATACAATGTGGTAGGCTCATACGTACATTTCTACAGATCAACTAAGTATTACAATACACTACATGTTACACTAAACTTTATATATCGCTTGCAATAAGCCATGCATATGTGTATGTGTATATTGAACAGTCTATACCCATTTTGCACATTTCCATATGATGCTATAAGGTTCAGCATTTGTAGTGAACAACTTTTGAGTATTAAACAGATTTTCTAATCTGTTTTCAAAAGATACTGTTGAATGTTTTTTGCTTACTCCAGAAAGTAATAGAAGCAAATAACTTGAGTACTAGTTGTATCCTGTTATACTGAAGTTAATTAGCTGTGGGTAGTTCAAAATTAACCTGCTTAAATGTATCTATAATATTTATTAATATCAGAATCTCATTTATGCTATCTTAAATACAAAAAATATAAAAAATATAAATTGTATACCTAACTGTGATATACAAAAAGATAGAACTGTATTGTAAACCAAAAGAGGTATTAAAAAGAAATTGAATGAAATATTACAATAAATTTTAAAACTTTCAATATTCAAGATATTTCAGTTAGTATATATTATTAAATCAATAAATATTTCTAATTTAGTAAATATTTTTAATTTGCAAAGCTTTATCCAATCAATCTTATTAAACAATATACAACATGAATTATCTTGAATATACTTTCCACTAGACCAATATGTTGGAAGTTTCCTGCTGGATTATTATACAATTAAGCTTTTAATTGAACATATAGACTGACTAATAGAAAGATTACTTTAACTGTTTGCTTTAACTTGGAAAGTATTACAATTGAATACAGCAATATTGCTTTTTCAATCTGATTTAGATAAAATATATTCACTACATTGAAATATTTCTTCTACAAACTTCAAAAAATTAGGGAAATGTATTCCAATAGCTAATGCCATCAGACATTTTAATACAACTATCCAGTATTTTCAGATTGAAATTCTCATTTTTAAATTCCTTCTTGATTTGAAATTGCTTTATTCTATTGCTATTTATTCCATTGTCCAGATTTGCACAACAATAAATTCTGGTAATATATATCTTCCGTTAGATTGATATATATTAAACAGTTAGCTTTGGGATATTTTAGTTACAATACACTATGTGATATTCTATCTTCAAATCAAATGACAGGTTTTCTTTTCTATTGGCTTTGAGTATTTGAAAATAAAAGATATTTCTTATAGAGGTCTTGGTAACAGTTACATTTGATAACTGGTTTTGAATAATAATAGCACTATGGTAAATTTAATGGTGGCACATGACTTGAGGCTGTGTAAGAGCCATTGTATATAGTCAGCTCACTATGAACCTTAGATCACTCTCAGTAATGATAGATATTCAGTTAAATCGACTATGACTGACATCTATGCTTGCAACTGTATTTCTCTAATTACCTTGCAGATGCGTATGAGGCCAAACTCAGGTGTAGATGTTATTGTACATTTGTCGCATCTTAAGTCAAAGTATATGCTGTGCTGACAGAATTTCTCATGTTTACCCCTTAGTTCAATACATGAATTCACAAAGATCACAATTGAGAAGCAGCCCGCCAAATGAATTGTAGTAGTATGAATTCTACACAGCACCAGCCTTGAACCATTGCATCCATCAGTTGAGTGATTAGGTGGTAGTCGATTTGAGTTCAAAGAGCAATTACTGCACGAAGTGTGCTACTCACAATTTCAACAATTCTCATAAATACTGGCCATTATAATACCACCCTGCCAATGACAAAAGTCAAATAGGATTGATTGAGTAGTGTTTCAACAGCATTCCTAAGAGTCAATTGAGTACAAAAATTAGTTAATGTAAGTTCAATGGACCAATTAATCTCACCCCTGAATGCAGCATTACCATGAATCAAAGGCAAAGTTGATTGACAATTTACAAGTCCACACAGCTATGAATAGATTTCTTCCAATCAAGCAAAGTGCAGCTTTCTTAGTTCGAGTGTACACATACAGCTCTCGCAACTTTGAAAAAGGCAAGTTGGCAAATGATTCTATGGCCAACCTAAAGGTTCACTACTCAAGTGATGCATGCCTGTGGATTATGAGGATACTACGAAGGAAGCCTACTTAAGGGGAGGATCCGTCAATGAATGCAGTACTCTTACGAATGAATCTGGCTAGACAAGTAATGTGCACTCATCACGAAGACACTGCACAATTGAATCAGATTGAACATTTGCCGCAGTCACTCAATTGAAAAGTTGTAGCAGCGATACATTATACAGCTTAAAATGGATTTGCAGTCGAGATCTACCCAATTCTGCTGACCAACTATGAATACTACAATCACCACCATGACTACAAAGATTACAATGACTGCAAAGACTTCTCACAGCACAATAATTGTTAACTATCAAAGTCCACCTACTATAATCATCATTTTTAACATCAACTACATTAACAGTGACAGGGGCTTTACATCAGTAGTATTACATATAAATAGAACAAGCTTGGAACTTGCAGAATACCACACTGCCATGACGGCAAGCAAGTCAAGAAAGTCAATGAAGATTGCCTATTTTGGGTATGTCTGATGACATCAAGGATTGTGACTACCCGCTCCAGAGGCACTATGTTCAGGATTCAAATTTGATGATGCAACCAATTGAGATGATATGGATAATACGAGTATTCATCTTTTAGACTGGGACCTCATCTGCAGTACTCAGTTAATTATATCTATACCAGCAAAATCTGGAATTACTATTATCAAGTGGCATATGTTACCAGTCCATATGGTGGTTTGCAGTGGACTCAGAATTGTGAATAGATTTGCCAGATATTCCCATCGCAATGTATAATGTCATACTGAGCTGCTACGGTTTAGGGCCTAAACCCAGTAATTGTTCAATGCTCACTGTGCTGGTCTGACCTTCAAACAGTATACATCTCTTGCATTGTCAATGATGGACTTTTGATAAATAAGTTGATATGTGAGTGCGGTTGAGTAGCTAAAGCATGTCTCTGGTACGAGATATGCTACTGAGACAATCTTGGTGTGGAATTCCTCACCACAAGCATCATACAGCTTCTGGACCATTGTAGGACATACCCCTTCTGCAATACCAACTTGGGGACCGCTGGAAGACTGCTAGCTTGTAGGTGACTATGATATCATGGACCCATCAGTCTGGGGATTGTACCAGTTGGCTGCGAGGAGTGACAAATAGACCAATCGAAGTGGTATCATCAGCAATCAGACACGGAAACCCTTGCAGGCTGAGTGAGTGAGGAAGGATCAGTGGAGGTACTTGTGGCAGAAGAGTGTCGCTGAGGAGAAAGTTGAATGACTGCTCCTAGCTTGCAGAGTCAACAAACGGAGGATGGCAGGACACAGTCGTTACCCATTGAACAGGCTAGCAGTACTGCAACTTTCGGGTGTTCCCATCCTCTGCTTCCATTCTTTCTTTTGTTCTTCTGCCTAACATAGATGTAGCAGTTTGTACAACTCAGGTGTGGGTCTGCAGATTGAAGACAATCCGCACAGATGAATAACAATTGACAGCGGTGAAGTACAGTTGACCCTAGAAACTAGATGAACTTCAAATCAAAGCTGAGAAAGTGTAAGCCATATATGCCAAGCAACACTGAACTCCGAGAGTCAATGATTCAATTACAGAAACCTACGCAGAATGGGATTACACCCAACAGAAGAGAATAGATATTCCTTAGTGACATATTAATGAACAGAGCCATCATTGATAGTAGGGGAATTCAACTTACAAGTAATGATATGTACTTCCTGGAGATGCTTTCATGCTATGAGACAGTTGACAATCAATTGTTTGACTATGGCAATATACATACAGATATGTGGAATTGTACCCCATTTAATACTCATACCATTGATGACAATCTACAAGACCACCAATTGAATGCCATTATTGAGATACACATGCTGGCAGCCTTGCCAGACTAAGTACATTGCCAACAACTATTCAAGAGACTAAATCAAATACTGTGTGATAGATATTGCAATACTGATTTCAATGCCAATTACAATACTGAATACAATGTTGAATTTATTCTACAATAAAATTACCAGTAATACAGTCCTGAATAACATTGTAACTCACACTCAGCATATTGCAAGCCACACAACTACAATGGGAATGAGTGACTGCAAGTCAACTTCTGAAACAAGCCCGTCAAATTGATATTCACTAAGACGAAAAATGAGACCAGTTGGTGGTGGAGCAATGATTGTCAAAACAGGGGATGACTATACAGGAATTGCAAACAACCCCTACTGCCCACAAAGATTGTACTGCTACTACTACAATGAACCACTATGAGATACATTCACCAATTGAGAAGATTTGCAGCAGCAACTGCGCCTAGAAATGAATTGACTAGTGGACACAGAGACCAATGATAAGTGCACCAAGTTAAGTGATGGCAAACACACCTACAGATGAATTAATAAGTACATCTGGAGAAGAGACAACCAGCACACCCCATGATTAGAGATAATATATCCACCTGGCATGCAACGGATATTGAGTATACCTGTGAATAAACCGGAGAGAGATAATATGTCAAAGAAGCAACATCCATGCTGAGAGAGTACACATATGACTACCGAAAGCGTTCTGAACACAATCCAGGACCATTCCCATATATGGCCATCGAATGAGATTTAATATCACGACTAATGGTACTGAATAGTCTATCAAATGGCATCACCAGAGATATTCAAGATAACTAGCAAGAGATGATTACCAGGATTTCACAGCAATGGATATAACTGCACCAGAACAGCAAAAGCAGATTGAGAGAATGACTGGGAGCCCTACCATACTAAGCCATTGACCAAGATTCTTATCATATGGTGCACCAAAGGATCAAAAAACAATCACCAAATGGCATACCGAACTCACTGTGACACAACCATTCCTGTGTACTACTAATTAACTAATCACAACCGAAGCAATACTTTACCGAAGCTGCCTATCATGATGATCACAGAACAGTTAATCTAGAATCCGCCAAAACTATCATCTGCATCACTTTCACAACCGAACAATCCACTGAAGCCCTACTGAATTCCAAATCAAGAGATTCCAATATTCACAGTTGCAATTTACATAGTGGCATTCTGAGAGTAGAAGTGCACTTTTATCATGGTGGGTAGAACTTCCAACTGTGAAGCTTACATGGTAGAGATGAATACATAATATACTGCCCATGGCCAATACAATTAGCATCCATTCAACAACCCTCAAATGGCCAGGAGCGAGTCATATCTGAGAACTGATGGCTCTGATAATGCCTGGAGCAGAAGCTCACATCATTGCCCAAAGTCAAGAAAAGATCCATGTGATGGTTGAGGTCTCCTGAGATTATGCCAGCCAATTGCAACGATTGGCAATATCCCGGTCCAACTGTACTCAGAGATAGCAGAACGATATTGTGTGATAAGTCACAGGCATTCGAATTACATTTCTGAATTACGACTATACTTCTACCAGGCCACAGGGGAAATCGACAACCAATCTGATGGAGAAATCGTCGACAGAGTAAAGAATTTGCCATGAGGGTGACAGCCATGTCTACACAATTCAGTCTTACCAGCCAGTTGAAAGCCTACTGAGAGGCAGTATACAGATGCATGGACTAAGTAGTTTACCAAGAAGTGGACTGGCAACTTTAACAAGCTGACGAGTATTCTATTATAGCCACCATTTGAGAGCACAAGTGAGAGGTCGATCTGATTATGACTGACACCGACTTTGCAAGTAGATTACCAAGTCAAACTGCATCTACAACTCGATGCCACCTTCTGATTACTACTGGCTGTAAGTTATATCTTCCAGAGCATGTGGTAGTACTGCAGAGAGCTCAGACAGTGCAAGGCTCCCAGAACATAGTACATAAAACCGTGTTTAGGGAAACCCAAATTGTTGATACTGATGCACAAGATACAATAATACAATATTGACAAATACTATTGATAATCACAGAACAATATGAATGATGCCTGTGGTGCACGCTCCAAGCAATATCGAGTTATTAGTGGCAGCTCTTCCATCCTGACGTTTCCAACCAAGCACAACACTGAGATACAAACCCCAAGTGCATTAATGAATGGACTATCAGTGGCTAGGGAGTGTCTGAAGAGACAATGGAGAGGAATCGAGGTTCGAGACTTGGGTCAGAAGGACATAAGTCAATAGTGGTTCAGAAATTGGAAACAGAGAATAGTAATCATTTGGATGTTTCTTTCCACTGTCTCACTCCTTGTTTCTCATCGCCATTGTGCTTTCATTCATTCAATATTTGCCATGTAAAAAAACTGTTGGCAGGTGTGTTCACCACCTTAGGATAGCTGTCAAGTCGTGAAGAAGTTTCGTAGTATATGGCATCTGCTAAACTGTCATCCCAATTAGTACAAATTCATAGGGGTATGGTTGAGTTTAAATGAGTATATACACAGCATGATTGTTTAATACCTTCTTATCTTTCATCTTGAACTGTTAATGCAGCACAGAAAGTGTGCACCTGAAGAAAGAGATAATGCAATGGTAGCACATGATCTGGGCCTGGGTATCATCAGCAACAATGCTAGTTTGCGTATGAAACACCCAGGTGTTCCGGACGGCTCTGATGGCTCTGAGGGAACCTCGTACCCTCCGACGGAGAATTACACACTTCCCATCGCCCAGGCGACAGGTTGCATTGCATACTCACCTCCATCACGTTGCGCATGGTATACGCACCATCAGAACGACACGTGTGTTACACTCTTCTCAGGGGCTGCAGTTAAGCTGTAGCCGTTTACACAACGCCTGGCGATGTTTATGCCTTTCTTCGGCCGATAGCCACATTTTACCTCACCGCCATTGCTATATATCGGATGCCGCACTCGCCCCATATATGTTTAGCTTTGAGATTTTGTCACATGTTGCAATATGGTCTTCGCTCCAGATAGATCGCTTGCCATTTCATTTGCTTCGCCAGTATTGTATTTTACAGGTCTGAAATATACAGTCTAATCATCACACTCTCTAGTACTATGCTCTTAGTCCTCCACATTCTGCACTGGTCCATCATCGGCTTACGATGCTTATTCCTCCTCATCCGCATCCGCATTGTCGCCATCCTTGCACTCATTCCCATCGACATCACTGATTCCCAGGTCAAACCTACTATACCCTCAGTCCTCCACATTCTGCATAGATCCATCATCGGCATGAGATGCTTCTTCCTCCCCATCCCCATACGCATCGTCGCCATCCTCGCCCTCATACCCGTTGACTTCACTTGTTCCGAGGTCAAACCTCTCGAGTTCAGTCACAAGCCGTCGCCTTCCTCACTTCCATCTTAGTAATCCCCGCTGCCACCTGGCATCCCGAAATGAAGTTCGACATCCGTGCAATTCTTGTCTATTGGGATGTTTCGGTCAGTGCTTCTGATCTCAGACTCCTCAGGCGCCACTTCAGATGTCAAATAATCAAGAGGAACAGCATTGTCAACATGCACTGCTTCCACGCTGATCACCACAGCAGGCGTTGTGTTCTCTGCCTGTTGGATCTGACGCTTGACTGTAGCAAGAGTGTTGTTATACACCCTCTGTAGGTAGCTCTCCAGTAGTGTGTTCCAGGTATTCATCAAGAATGCATATGTGTCTGCAACGCCAGGTGAGGCTAACTACTTGCAACCCGTTGCAGCGCTGCAGGATGCGTTGTTACCATCGTCATGCTTGAAATTGAAGTACTTCGAGCAATCAGGTATGTCCGCTTTCGACTTTGACTTGGAAGCTTTCGGATGAACACCTTTGTTCTGTTGCCACTCCAGGAGAGCATGGCGCAACGCGGTACAAGTAAACTTGTTCAGTGGCAAGGGTATATGACCGTCCTTGTTGTCAATCATGGAATGATAAAATTGATCAGCATACTTACCGCGGTTATTCGCCCGATGATAAAATCTGATGTAGATAAATCGCAAGATTGCTTCCGCCAGGAAGTGAAGTGGACGCTGGCCATTTGTTAGCACCTGTCGACACTCTCTGCATTGGATTTGGACCGCGTACACCACCTTCCACATGCTCTGCTACAGGAAAATGATACTTAGTGTCTGCCAGAAGGGAATCAATCAATTCCAAACGCTGTGCGTTGGATACAACGCGGTGGAGATCATATAGCTCTGCTATAGTGTCCCTTGCTGATTGAATAAAATGGAATTTAACATTATCGATGTGAGCGCAGAGCTGGTACCGGTTTGAGCGTGTAATATCCCACGTGGGCCGCTGCTTCAGCATACCTCTTTCAAGATCTTTTTTTTGCATGCCTCAAATTCTATGGACCAAATGTTGTTTTGCTGCATTGCGGGGTTCCAGTACGTCTCTATTATCTACCAGTGCGGGGCCTGAGCAAATGCTTTCGCAATGCGTCGCATTGCATAACATACTGTCTCCAAGTTGCTTGCACTCATAAACGGCCGTCTGTTCCACATGTAGAGCTCCCGGAGTCTGCACATTTCAAATACAAGACGCGTCATGTCGGAGTGACCAAATCGATGGATGGTACAACTGTGGCGACCACTGATCGAGGTGTAGACACTGCCTGCATTTGCAATTGCCACTGCCTCTGTCTCTGATTCCTTTCTGTATGTCGCGTTCGCAGTGGATTTGTAATGATCGTGTGGGCTGCTGGATTAGGGATGGGGGTAGGCAGGTTTTCAAGACCGCTGAGAGGAGTGGGAGTGCTAGCAATAGCAGATGCGGGGCTGGATACAACACAATGCATTGAGTCTGTCGGTGAGGATGCGCTGGGTGCTGGTGTGTTATGACTGTTTGTACCAGGCGTGTTGGTTGGAGTAATTATCGACCGTCGCCGTGTAGCAGACGGGGTGATATCTGCAACGCTGGAATCGTTCAGCCAAGATGAGGGGGTGGAGTTCTGACCTTGGATTGTAGAGGCTACGGAAATCCCTCCTTGAGCGGAATCCCCCTTGCCAATCATTACGAGAACGCGTCTCTTAGCAGGGGGAACTTGAGAATTCCTGTAACGGCGACACGTGACTGTGGCCGGGTAACGGCCATTCTATATAGTCGGCTCGCCACGAGACTTAGATCTCTAGTGATAATCTTACCTATACACCTATATTTACTCTCACTCGAGTCCACGTTTGCAACCGTATACCATAAATACCTTACGTACGCCTATATGGCCGAACGCTGGCGTATGTGCCCTTACACCATTATCGCATTTCAGTAAACGGATACGTTTCGCTCACGAGATTTCACGAGTTTACCCCTTTACCGACGCGCCACATCATCAAGTCTACAATTGAGATTACAGCCTTAAAAACGACACATCGAAGTATGGTTACTGCAAGCACGGATACCGATCGTTTCATCATTCAATTGAGCACCATTTGGCATACGAGACGCGTCACCGGCGATGACGACAATTATCACGACTAGAGGCCGTGATTATTCGATTCGGCCAATGACAGAAACCGAATACGATAGAGATATTGAGTCGAACACCATTCCTAAAAGTCAATTGAGCGTGATCATCAGTCGGAGAACCTACAATCAATGACGCGATCTTACCCATGAATCGGCTATACGAAGAACCGAAGGTGAAGTCAAAAGACAATTGCGAATCAGCAAAGTTGCAACTACATCCCTTCGAATTGAGTAAAGTGCATCGACTTCAATTGGCGTGTACACCTACAACTCTAGCAACCTTGAGGAAGCTCGGAGGACAGCAACACCAAAGGGATTTCTGATAATTCCAACAATCCTGATCCCGGGAATTCAAATCGGTCAAGTCCAATAAGCCCAGTTGAGGCAGCCGTGCCAACTTAACACCAGCACCGTGGCTTTCAAAGGAAGTCTACGAAAGCCAAAAGCCAAACCAGTAATGCACTCCCTGCGGCAGCGGAGACCGCAAAACCTACCTTGTAAGAATTATACATGGCAACATGCAGCGAGTCAAAGCACAAATCGACTGCGGTGCAATGAGCATCATTTTATCGCCGAGCCTACTTAGGAAACTGGAGCTACCATACGAACCAGCATTCACCTCCACCCTGGCCCGGTGATGATGTATGTAAAGAGTCGAATGGCCAGTCTCTTGGTTCAGTATTTGAACACCTTAAACCGGTTGACAAATCGGAGGTTGTAGTCATCCCAATGAAGGTATACGAGCTAGTCTTGGGCTTGCCATGATTAATGGCGAGAAACCCGGAAATCGACTGCAGCAACGGTCGATAGACAGCCCTGCGAGCGCCAAATGGACCGCAATGGGCGAAGATTCGAGAAGAAGATTGGACAAGTCCTCTGCTGGAACGCGGTGAGGTAACCAAAATGGTGAACCTTCTCCGGGTATACAACTACTCGGGGCTACCGCAGTTGATCATCTCGGAGCTAGTGAAGAAGTTGTCGAGGCATTCGTCATATGATTTGGCGAATGTCAAGGGTTGCTAGGAGCATCGCTGGAAGGCATCACCGAACGTGAGAGAAACCGCAGGATGCTGAACGCGCAAGCAGAAGCGGCGGCGGTAGTTGCGGCAGAAGAGTGACACAGTGACGGTGCTTGAATGACTGCTACCGGCTCACCGAGACACGAAGGGAGAAACTGGACACCGGGGGTGGTCTATTGCGACGAACCATCTGATCCAGCCAACCCGGGACCCCTGCCCATCTCCACTCTGCCAAAGCACGCTACAATGCAGACATGGCTAACGAGAATAGGAACAGACATAGTTAATGTGGAGATGCTAACAGATGATGGGGGTCGCATCCCAGCACAATATCAAGAATTGTCGTATCCTCGTGAGATACAAGGACTATGTGGATGTATGCCGCAAAGATATGGCAACTCTCGCACCACACCTTTCAATGCATCCAAAGGGAATTCGCGAGGAAGAGCGCCGTAGGAAGAGGGTGAGAGGAAATGACAGGGTACCCAGCCGTGAGGAACCACAAAAATTGCGTGGATCTACGAAATCTCGGAAAGAGGGAGTAAGACCAAGAGCTGGGAAAGATAGACTTCCAATCATCACCGCCTGCGGCAGCACCGATCTCATTTGCGAAGCAGAAGGACGGCGGACTGCGGCAGTGTGTGGACTACCGAGCTCTCACTCAAGCTGCATCGAAGAACCGATATCCTCTCCCACTGATCTCGGAGATGCTCGACAGGACCGCAGGAATCCCTATCACCTCATCGAAATCAAGGAAGGCGACGAGTATGGAACCGAGCTACAATACCAATTAGAAGAGATAAGTCGTCGGCAGAGCAACGACCTTTCACGAGAGGGATGACCCTACCGGAACCGAAATCCCCATATACTATGACCCTACCAGAGGTGCCAGAATGAAGGATCAGAATGCACTTAACGACACAGAAGTCCAGTGGCAATGAATGCACCCAGAGAGCGGGGATAAGCGTATCTAGAGAAGAATCAACATACACACCTAGCATCCGGAAGATGATAAGCCCACATAGAGAATTCACGGCTAAAGCCCGAAGAGTCATCGAAAGGTCAACGCAATGCAAGTCGAAACACGAAGCTAGTCGAAACACGAAGCAAGTTGAACCACGAAGCAGGTCAAAAAGAAAGGCCAAAGCAAGTGGAAAAATGAGACGAAAGCAAGTGCAAAAAATGACATGAAAGCATGTGGAAAAATGAGACGAAGCAAGCGAAGTCGACCAAGACCAGCCAAAAGACAAGCGAAGTCGAAGACCTCCGAAATCCAGAGAAGAAGGCTGCTGAAAGACGCGTCGGTCAACAAAGATCACCAAAAGTCTACCGAAGTTCATAAGTCTACCGAACCATAACGGAAATCAACAACTGATTTGAGTCTAAGTTGTCGACGGAGCAACAAACTTCAACAGAGGGGATGACCATGTCAAAAATGCATCCTACCGACAAAACCAAATGCCCACCGGGAGGCAGTCTACCGAGACACACTGAGAAGTCGACCGAGAAGTCTACTGAGAAGTCGACCAGTCAAGTCCTACTGACAAGCCAAAAGCCCACCGGGATGCAGTCTACCGAGACACGCACCTACAAGTCGACCAAGATTCAACCGAAGCCGCCAATCGAGAGCGCAACCAGAAGTCGACTGATCAGTCTACCAAGAAGTCAACCAAGATTCTACTGAAGCCTCCTATCAAGAGCAACAATGAAGTCGACTGGATGGTCACCGAAGCGGACATGCAAAGAAGACTACCGCGTCACGCAGCATCTACGAGTCAATGCCATTTTCCGAGGACTACCGGCTGCAAGAGATAATCTACAGAGCATGCGAAAGCACTGCATGAAGGCTCAAGAGAGCGCAGGTGCGCTTCAACTTGGTAAGTATAACCATTTTAGAGAAACTTACGTAGTAGATATCGACAAATAAGACGCGATTGACGTATACGATCGATCATTACCGACGGATACTACCGATGCCGGCAGCGGAAGCTCCCATCGATGCCAAGTCATGAGCGGAAGCTTTACCACCCTGACGATTCCAACAGTGACCGACGCCGAGATATACGAGCTACGGGAATGATGGTTGTAGGAGCATGGGTTAGGAAGTCGAGATATGGAGACGGGATCACTTTTGGATGTTTTCTTGTTTCTCTCATGTCTTCTTCTCTTCTTTGGATCTCGGCCCGGTACAAATGGCGTCAGCATGGGTTTTTGCCACCTGCTAATGGAAGTGGAGTTTCCCCGTGCGCTGGATCCGCCGAAAGGTCGCCATTGAGCTGTACCAATCGGTAGCGGGACATATGATTTCGTACGAGTACGTACGCAGCATGAATTGTATAATATTTTCCTCCGTTTTATTTCCTTTTCTCTTGTACGGTTTATGCAGCCCAGGAGGTCTGCGCTGAAAGAGGGGGATAATGTAACGGCAACACGTGACTGTGGCCGGGTAACGGCCATTCTATATAGTCGGCTCGCCACAAGACTTAGATCTCTAGCGATAATCTTACCTATACACCTAAATTTACTATCACTCGAGTCCACGTTTGCAACCGTATACCACAATTACCATACGTATGCCTATAACGCCGAACGCTGGCGTACGTGCCCTTACATTTCCCCCAAGGCCCACGCTGTTGTTGATTCTGACGATTACCAAGACTTCGAACATTTCTTACAACCGGAGACGTGACAGGGTGATGGCTTTGGGAAGGCGTCATCTGATATGGAGGTTCGACGTTAAAACTGGAGGAATAATTTCCGCTGCATGCATATGCAACGGCAGGAGAGGGAGACTCCAATTTGAGCGACCATGGAGGGATTCGATGAAAAAGGGAGGCAAAGTGTAAACCGGGCTAGACTCTGAACCGTGACAATACTCGGGGACGAGATCCCTTCATAAGCATTCAATTATGGGGTTAACTGCCATCAGATTAAACTCAGATTACACTCAGCATTGATATTCACTGTTACAGCAATGTCTGAAGGTCTATTTGCTCTGCTTGAAGGGTGTTCATGCCTTCTTGGTGCGATTATCATCGTATTGCACTCATTCTTGGCAAAATACTTTGAACCGTCGATTGTGTATATCTTCAGCTTCCCAGTGAAAATCCGTCTTTGGCAGAGCTAGAAGCATCGCAGAGGGAACAATGATCTACTCTCTATCCTATGACATCAGTTGCGTGTGCTTTTTCCACTGCTAGGCGTTGGTAGCCGTGTTGGATGGTTGCACAGTTGGGATAACCTGAGAACAACTCTGTTTGCTCCGAGATGCACAAGGTCTCAGCGGTAAAAATGATGTGTGATGCATACGCAACGCCCGGCATTGTGAAGGGTCCTCACCACGAGTCCCAAATCTCCTCTCGAGGCTTGATTGGCATGAAGTGCCTGGTGGTTCTGCAAGATGAAGGCTGGGACGTTTGGTGTTTATCAACCAACAAAACTCACAAGTTGAACCAAGAAATCGCCTGAACTCGAGTATATATATCCCACCTTCCCGCCTACACCTCCTTTCATATGTCCTACCGTGTTATACACACCGACAGCATCCTGATCTCGACATCATGTGACTTGCACACAACAATGCCTCTCGTTTCAAAACACACCCCATAACCTACACAACTATGTACTTTCCCTCTTGGCTTGCTTCCGCTGCATGCAACTGTATCATGATGCTAACGTTTCGGATGTAGATTTATTTTCTACTCACAGCGATGGTACCAAAGGGCAGCAGCACAGGAAACGGGAAGGCTAGGGCAAAGATGGTGATATTGGTTATAAATCGACGCTTGTCATTGGATCGGGACCGTATATAGGGATTCATCCCGCAACACATCCGTGGACTCATACGGATATTCAAAGTTTGAGGTGCTAAGGACGACAAGGCATGGGACCTCCTTTATGATATGATCTTTCTTGATCCAGTCACGACTCGCCACTTTCACAATGCCAGCTGATGTGGCCGGACCACAGGAGCAGGAGTTCGCAGTTTCGGGAGTGGTGGGCTGCATTCTGCTGATATATGGGGCAAGTGTTTGCGAAAACCCGCGACGTAATGAACAATTGGTGGTGGGCCAACCCCCATGCCTTCGGGGATGAAGTTGATCACTCCAATCCGCTGACCAGCAGCTCTGGAAATGTTAAACGCAATGGTGAGCATTTTTCCGGGTTCAGTAGTGATGATCTCAGGGCAAAGATTGAGCCGCCAGACATCCGGCAGTACACACCTGGCGGTTTCCTTGCCATCAGACCGCTGAATTGTGATGAGATAATCGATGAGGATGATGATGATGAGACCTGGGCGGATCCCGGAGCGCCGAGCAGTGGAAGGAGCCGGCCTGTCAATGGCAATGACAAAGACGACAGCAAGGGTGAGGACGACACGCAGCGCTGTGAGAAGGAGACTGGGAAAGGGAAGGGAACAAATGATGGGAAGGGGAAAAGAAAGGTGACTGAGGACGGGAAGGGGAAAGGAAAGGGGAAGGGGAAGGGAAACGGTAAAGGGAAAGGTATTGTTAAAGCAACCCCAGGGGGAGATGATATCTCTCGTGCTGTTGCTTTGCAGTTGCAGAAGGATATGTCAGAGGCAGACTTGGACACGCAGGGCATACTAGAGCTGGTATAGTTTGAGCCGGAAGCATTGCCTGAGGGGTAAATTTCATCAGATGATGATACCGACTCTACCGAGTCGGACGGCGAGTATCACTCAGAAGATGATTCTTATGTGGATATGCGTATGGAGGATGATGTGGACACACCGCACAGCGTTGATTTAGACGGTGATATGGATATGGAAACGGATGGTGAAGATCAGGAAGATGTTGAGGAGCAAGATGAGAAGGAGGAAGAGGAGGTGGATGAAGATGAGGAGGAGGATGAGGATGAGGATGAGGATGATGGCAAAGAACCTCGGACGATTGGCCAGGGAGAGATGGTAAATACATCGGCTGACGATGCTGATACCATGGTAGACAATCAGCCAACCGTGCGACCTGAGCATGGCCAGGAGATGGGCGAGCATACCTCACGGCCACAACCTCCGGCGCCTGCCCCACGGCCACTAACACCGGAGCCGCCCCCCCCAACCACGAACTCTGGAGACTCATACCCTCAGTGGGCCGGAGTTTTTGGAGCTTGTGAGACCGAAACAACCTGGCCCAGCGGTGGCAACTCTTCCAGAAGCTGAGGCAGCCCGAAACAGCTCGGATGTCAATGTGGAGCAGTAGCTACTCAGCGAATCGGCATGTGGCCACAGTCTCCCCGATGTTCCTCTCTCCGATGTCCCTCTCCCCAATGTCACTCTCCCCGATGTCCCTCTCCCGGACGTCCCTCTCCCTAATGTCCCTCCCACGATGTGTCTCTCCCTGAGGCGCGCCCCGATGGCTCAGTAGGCGAGGAGTGAAGCAGTCCTCGCGTGGCAGAGGAGGCGTGCGTTTGGGTTAGGTTCAGGTTCTTGTCATGTGAGTTCCCTTTGCTGTAATCTATTCATCCCAGGCACTGATCAAGGCACCCGTGGAGATGTTTTTTTCGTTTGGCTTAGGGTTGTGGGCATGTTCGTTTCCTTTGTACTAATCTATTTATCCCAGGCATTGATTATTACACGCGTCGCAAGGTTTTTGGATTGCTCAGGGTTTATGTTTCATTTATTCATAGTATTATGGGATATCGCGCATGCAGTGTTTTTGCAACTCCTGGCGTGTAAGGAAACTCCTTGTGATGGTGTTGAGGCTCAATAAATCTCTCAAGTATTGTGAGCTTATACCCACACCAGACTGCTCAGGCCCAGCACCAACTATCGTCCCTTTCTACAGTGAATACTCCACTCCTCGTGTGTCGTCGACAATGCCAGAGAAGGCCTCTCTCTGTTGCCCCGAATTTTCATGCCAAAAGAAGCTCACCTCAGACAGCTGGTGACTTACACATATCAAATTACACCATCCTGAACACCTTCAAGTTGCACGCCAAGAGAATCCGGCTGTTCACAGCGCGCCCCGACACGTTGAACCCGCTCAGCATCGTGAATTCAACGCTAACACAGATTCAGTCGAAGACTTGGACACATTGTGCAATCTCGAACACTGTGAAAACATTGTAGACTCGGAGTCTCAACCACTGCCACCACATCTGCTGCGGATAGAAACATACCCCGGCGCCGGTGCTCAGCTGCGTGATTACATTGCTGAGCCATGGGAACACGACACTCAGGCTGTCCTTGAGACGAACCTAAAAATCAATCCCTACTACCCGTTTGCGAAGCATGAAGATTACAAATATATCCTGTGTGGGATCAAGAAGAAGGGCATGAAGACATACTATGACAAAGTGCTGAAGGAAGAAAACACACCGCTGCATGTCCCAAGCTTCGAAAACTGGGATAGCATCCAGAAGCTCGTGGCTAGCATGCCAGATGATCTAGCTCTCTGGGAGTGGGAACTACACGCTCTCGAGGATATGAAATGGAATGACAATCACCAACGCCCTATCAAATACTGCAGTCGAGACATCAACAAAAGCGTGAGATGGTTGATGAGGCAGCCTGCATACGCCGAGCTTCTGATTTATGCCTTTCAGCGTTGTTTCAACTGCAATACGCCGCCGAACAGCCTGTATACCGAAATGCACACTGCGGACTGGTGGTGGGAGACACAGGTAAGGAGAGATACCTGAGTATGATGATGTGCGAACCGACGTTAAGTCAACGCTCAGAGTGGGGGATACACTGGTTCCCTTGATCTTCATGTCCGATGGAAGGCATCTCTCGTATTTTGCTCGCGACAAGAAAGAGTGGCCTGTAAATCTGCCCATTGGCAATCTATCTTCGAAGCACCGCCAGATGCCCTCAATGCACAGTGTTGTAATGGTCACTCTCCTGCCGATTCCGTTCAAGAACCTCAATATTCCTCAGAAGCGGCTGGATTAGCAGCGGCAAACAAACCAAGAGCTGCTGAACAATGTACTCCAACGGGTACTCCACCCTCTCACCTTTAAACACAATCCCAGCGCCGAGAGCGTGTATTACAATGTTCTCTGTGCAGATGGCAACATCAGGTGTTGCAAACCGGTTGTCGCTGCATGGCTTGCAGATTACCCTAGGTATAGCAACCTACATTATCTCGAGCGACATGTCCGTTTCCGGTGCGAGTGTCAAATGAACAAACTTGGAGATCATGTCCCTCCTGACACGCAACACCCCCGGTGGGATCACTATCTAGATTGAACGCTCAGCGATGCCAACACCAAGGCAGCCGATGCCGAACTCTCATTGTGCCATGTTCTCTGAGGATTCAACGTGTTTCTACATATTTCCTGTATCGTGAGTGGCCTCCTGAAGCCCGACCTCCTCCTTACAATGCAGATTGGCATGCTTGTTCACCTCCAGAAGTGGATTTTCCACTTCATGAAGAGGTGCGAACAGCTCGACAAGTACAATGCAATATGGTAATCTGTGCCTGCTCACCACCACCTCACACCAACAACTAAGTCATATGAAGGAAGTTTCTCAAAGGAATGGGAAGGAGATGAAAGAAATGAGCTGGTACCTGCTCGGAGATGTAACCCAGTCTCTACCAGGAGCAAGCCCCGCTCAGCATCCCATATTCAATCACTCTATTGAGTGCACATGGGCAATATTAGAATTCTCTATGTATGCTTGATATAAATCTCATGATGAGGCAACATTGAGCTAAATGGAAGACGCCTTGTGTCGTTTTCAAATGTTCAAAGATGATTTCTTACTCCGGCGAGCCCGCAGAAAGGCGAAGGCTACAGCCCATGCCCTGAGCATGGAGCTTGTGAAGAAGTGAAAGGTAGATGAGGAAACAAATGCTGGAACTCGGACGCCATCCAAGAAGCGTCGAGAAATGAACGCCTGGCGGGATTATATCAGCCATGGGATTGATGTTTCCAAGGAGTGAGATGCCGACTTCAACTTTCCGAAGATCCACTTGTTGTCTCACTGGGTCGAACAGATTTGTTGATACGGAGCATTGGAACAGTCTTCTGCTGAGAGACATGAACAAGCACATGAAATGAATCTCAAGAACGGTTCGAATGCCTCCAATCACAATCTCAACTACCTGCCACAAGTATTCACCTTTCAGCATCGCATTCTCAGCTTCGAAATCAGAGAGCTCAATCACCAAGCCCTCGCTCAGCATCGAGAGAACAGCGCTGAAACCTGCAATGTCCTCCCGTCCGGCGCTGATCTGGCTGCCCCGCTGAGCTCTTAGTCATATGCGAAGCCCACATTCATGGCGTCCCTAAACCGCCCTGATGGAAAGCATCCTGACGCTATGATCAAAGACTTCAGAGCTTTACTCCACAATACGCAAGACTCAACGCACCACATGACAATACACAATGGCACGCGGGAGTTTCTCAAGCATAAGAGTTGTAACAAAATGTATATATCGGATGAACAACTGCATGCAATGGAGCTCTGTATTTACCATGGTATTAAGGTTAAAGTTGAGGGTTTAGAAGGTGAATGCATATCTCAGATTTGTTGATGCCCAGGAAGCCAGAGCTGGTGCGGAGGCGCCCGGCCGAAGGACGGGGTGTGGGTAAAGCAATGCCCAGGGAGATGGTATGGTGCGCTGAATCGTCGTCTCCCATGGCAACTTCAACGACTATTCAAAATCAAGCTCCTGAAGGAGGATCGAGCTTTCGTTGAGTACTGGTTAGCCCTGGCACTCACCACAATACCTCGAAACTTGGGTAAGATGCATCCTGTCTCGAAATTTGTACATGTGAGAAACCACACTGGCAGCTGTTGCTTTGCAAGTTTTCAGCGTGGGAAACATTGTCGGCTGCCCGCATGTAATTCCCGAGATTGCTACTAGTAGTAAGACAGGCGACGGATGGAACGAGCGATGGATTGTCAATAGCCACATAGATCTGGCGACTTGGAATGATATGTATAATTAGTAAAGAGAGAATTGCATTTTGCACACAGGTAGAAGGAATGCAATGAGAGGATATCGTGGTGTCACCAATCGCATTGCAATCCCGATGCAAGCACGTGCCCAATAAACGCACTCCTATGTATGGTCACAGTTGGCGTTCAACACCAGAGTCAGCGTTTGAAATAGAAGACCGACAGAGCGAGGAGAAATGGTCAAACTGCGATGGGAGGGTGATATGCAACACGACGCGCGGTATTGATGCTTGGCGCGGAGTAAGCCGCAACTGGGATGTGTCTGACAGCTGTGACAGACCAGGTCCAATGTGATGGAGCCATTCGGCCCGGACGGACTTATTTCCTGCTGATGAAGGGCTATTCTATATAGTAGACTCACCATTAGCCTTAGATTTCTAGCCACAATCAATCATACACATCTACATCTACTATCACTGATATCTACATTTGCAACTGTAGTTTTATAATAACCATACATATGCATATGACACCAAACAACAGTATACATACTCTTACACTCAATACTCAGTTAATACAGTTGCAGATGTTAATAAAACATAACTCTTGAGTATATGGTGGCAACTAAAGCATAGTAATTTCAAATACAGATAGTTATTGCAGCAGTAGAGTTACACAGAAGTTGATAATAGATAATTGATGACATTTTTGCCTGGATTGGATATACTAAGTAACCATTCGAAACTTTAAATGAGAAAAATATGTTCATATAGAATATCTTGTTCCTTTCTAACAAAGATAACTTCAATTCTTCTGAGTATTGATTATTTGAATATCTCTGAAATACTATTTCCATTCAACTTGAACCAAAGATACAACTTTTTGGTTGATAGCAGTTAGTGCAATCTATATTGTATAACTATTTCTCCTATTAAATAATATATTACTCAATATTCAACTATGAATTTCTAGCCACCTGAGAATTCTAATAGTTAAAGTCGATTATTAACTTCTCTAAATTGTAATTCAAATGTGATTATCTAATTTAGTTTTGGAAAACAGAATAGCCTACTATTTAATCATATATATATTCATTTTCTTATTGTTAAACATACATGTTATTGTTTTCTTTCTGTTAAAATAATACTGAAATTGATAACTATTCATATTACAATGAATTTAATTCAGTTTGGTTATTATTAAATTTTGATTTGAAGAATTAGAAATAGCAGTTGTGGTTATTAAATTGGATTCTGTTATATACCAACAAAAAAGATTATATATTTGTAATCAACTGGTAAATTCAAATCTTTATTCTGTCAGTAAAGTGTCTTTCCCAAGTACAAATACAGTATAACATTCAGTATGAAGTTACATTGACAGTTGTTATTAGTTGATATTACTGCAATTGTATGCTATTCAATTGCTATTGATGTAGTTTGATATGAACCTCACCCACTACTGACAGGTTAAGCTGTTGTTACCATACAATTTTGATTGAGAGTATCGAAAAGAATATAAATAATTTAATTATAGTACTGATATGTACTATATTATGAAAGCTGTGAAACTAATCAGTTTCTTTCCAGGTGATTATAATAATCTGCTGAATTGGTATTTTGTGATGTATACAGTATTAAATATTATTGTAAGTATATTGGGTAATCAGCAATATTTCTTTCAAATTATATTGCTTATAATAGCTGCTGATTTCTAAGTTCGATTTGAATATTTAGTCTATTTACTTAATCGCAATATTCTATAAGTATGTATTTGGCAGAATGTTTTGGATACTAAATATAATGTATAGATTAATTAATTCCAAAGGGTATAGTTACATCTAAATTTTCTATATAATACAATTATACATGTCTTTTTAGATAGCAATATATTATTCAAATTGATATATAACTCAAAATTGGTATCTTCAGTTATAGATATGACAGAACAATACAGTATAATAACTCGAAAGCTATCAGCTGTTTCATATACAGATATACATATTTCGCTTCGATAAGAATCACCTGATCAACATGGCATGTAGATAGCCGGTACTTCGTCCATTCCCATACATTCCACAATAAGTATAATATGATACTATCTACCATTTGTAAATCATATTTCCTATAATTAATAGAGTATACGGCTAGAACAACTTTCATATCTATAAAGTCACTTTAAAAATCTACAAGCTCAATTGATGATGGAATAGATCCTAAAGATCAATACTCTTAATGGTATCTTAATCTCAGATATATACCACTATTTCCAACAGTATTATAACCACTAATATTACAGTAAGTAATAATCACCTAAGCTCTAACATTGGAATAATTATTTTCCACACTTCCAGTTCTGGTGCCATGCAATCCAGACAGTGCTTAAGGTCCTAGCAGTTTATAAGCTTGCCCATTGCAATGTAATATATTTTAATTACCTCACAGATACGATTCAACAGTACTGTTGTAATTTTGAACAGCTGGATTGAACGTGTACTTTCATCACCCTCCAGTCAAATTCCCTCCATACAAAGAATGTCATTACAATGCTACAAGGTCAGCAACAGATGAAGTAGGTAATTGAAACTAACAATGCTATTTTAAAGACTTAAGTCACATGCCTTGCTATTTGTCACTATTTTGATAAATATTCAATTGGAAAAGTAAGAATGCTAGTATCTTCTTCACATGCTAACTTAATATCTATCTGCAACATGCAGCCAATATCAATACCAACAATACCCATGTATTTTGAAGATATATATCCAAAATTATTGAACTAATCCCTGGGTTTTCCATATATAGCACATTCTGACTAACAATACAGCTGATCACCTCACCAAACCAAGTAATGTATACTGTTTATAGCCATAAGATTGATAGGAATGTCAGATATATAGCAGAAGGAGTATCTAAAACTGTTTTAATTGTGGTGATTCTCAATATCTTCTACATCTTTCTGAACTGTTGTGCTAATAGTGGTAATAGTTTAGATTGACAGGAAAGGAATATCATAAACAATACATATTATATATACAGTTGGACTAACTACCATATGGACCACCACATAGTCACAGAGTAAGTTAAGCTGAAGTAAATATCCCACAATGATAATTCAAATATTGGGTACTTTTACCATAGTAAGTGTGACAACTTGCAAAGATTTTTAGAATCTGCAACTGGATGCAGAAGCTATACAGCAGAGTGAGAAAGTGGTTTTCATCAGGAATTGTGGCCATTGCACTTATCTGTACTGGCTCAGACTGTGGCAATGAAAATCACAATCTATATCAAAGTTACTCTCCACCATACTCACAATTAATATACTTATTATTACAATAGTTACTAAGTTCATTACCATGGTTTGAATTGCAGTTAATATTCAACTCATTCCAACATATATTGTTGTTGATGCAGCCATGATACTGACCTCAATACCACGTCCAGTATAATATTTATCACTATTATGTTTATTATCATCATGTTTATCCTCATCATACTTATTACCATGACAATTATTATTATTATATTTTGTACCATTAGATTTGATATTATTCTATTTTGTAACATCATATTTGGTAAGATCTAATTGAATATTAATATATTTCCTATGAGTATGTGCATTACAACTAGTGTTAGCAACGAGTCTGGGCAATCCGCCACTGGTCCCGGTTTGGACCGCAAACACGAGTCACTGCGGTTCCAGACCCGTCCCACAACCCAACCGGCCGACTCTCGGTGTGCCAGACCGGGACCCATACCCATCTATACACGGGTTTTGCCGGGTTTGGCTAGACCTGTCAGTTCAATTCTTCGGTTGTGCGTTTAGGGTTTCACATTCATTGTCGCGTGCAGATATGCTGCCGTTAATCATAAAATATTGACATTGCTAGGTCGCAGGTTGTTTTTGACGTATTGGCCGCCATAATGCTGAGAACGAATATAAACACGCGCCCTACCACATCCTGAAAGTGAGTGTCAATGGAGTGGCAATGATTGTTGGTCATGTATCTTGGGTAATCTGGGGGGCAACAAGTTAGACACAGCCAAAAACAAAGTATTGGCCGCCTATATAGCCAGAAGAGAAAGTGAAACGCTCCCTACCACAACTTTAAAATGAGCGTCAACGGAGCGTCAACAATTTTTGGTCAGGCGTCCTGGGCAATCAGAATGCCTATAGGTTGCAGAATGTCATAAACGAATTGTTGTCTGCCTTTAAAGCAAACAGAGAAAGCAAAACACTCCCTACCCCATCTTGAAAATGAGCGTCAATGGAGCGTCACTGATTTTTGGTCATGCGTCCTGGGTAACCAGAATGCCGATAGCTTGCAAAATGTCATAAACGAATTGTTGGCCGCCATTAAAGCCAAAAGAGAAAGCTGAATGGTCCCTACCTCATCATGAAAATGAGCATCAACGAAGCGTCAACAATTTTTGGTTTTGCATCTTTGGTAATATGAGTGGTGCTTGATCACAAGCATTCATAAACAAGAATATGGCAGCCTTTATAGGCAGATATGTATGGGATATTCCCGCCACATCCTCCAGGACAGTAACAACATATTTTATTTCCAGAGCTACCACTAAGTGTTCTTGCGCCTTTTAGCGTACAAAAACAGTCAAAATGATGTATATTGACCGGAACGGCCAAATGGTACTCTGATTAGCCATGATGGGAGGCCAACAATCGTTCACGCTCCATTGACGCTCATTTTTAAGATGGGGCAGGGAGCGTTTCACTTCCTCTGGTTTCTATGAAGGCGGCCACTACTTCATTTATGACTGTTTGCAACCTGTCACCCCCCAGATTACACAAGATACACGACCAACAATAGTTGACGCTCCATTGACCCTGATTTGCAAGATGGGGCGGGGAGGGTATCGCAATATGATTTCCATATAAAGGCGGCCAATGATTCCTTTATGACTGACTGCTACCTATCAGCATTCGAATTACCCAGGATGCATGACTAGTGTTAGCAACGGTTCCAGACCGTCACTTCAGGTCCACGTCCGGGTTCAGCCCGAATCGTTGCCAAATTGGCGGTGCAGGTTGTCAATCAACCCAAACCGTCAACTCGGATACGGTTCAATGGTCAACTCCCAACCAGTCTGAATTGGGCGGGTTGTCAGTGGGTCGCCCAGCGGGTCCATCCATAGATTTAATTAAGGATCCTGCTTTTGGAGTATGTGAATAGTATGTCATCAAAATCACGTTTTCAACAACCAAGAATATGTTTTTGCATGCTTTGCAGCTTGCAATATAGATTAATTTAGAATCAGTATTTTACCTTTGATAGATTGCATTTTGGTCTATCATGGTGGTCAATGATCCCGTTAGGAATGCGGAGCTGAGCGCGATGCCTTGATTACCAAATATGCAACAACTAGAACTGTTGACGCTCCATTGACGCTCATTTTCAGGATGCAGCAGGGAGCATGTCACTGTTGTTTTGCCAGTAAAGGCTGCCAATATTTGATAAATGGATGTCTGCAACCAATCGGAAAATAAATTACCCAAGATTCGAAGCTAAGAATTGTTGTCGCGCCGTCGACGCTCATTCTCAGGATGCGGCAGCGAGCATGTCACTGTAGTTTTTCCCAGCAAAGGCAGCCAATATCTGATAAATGGATGTCTACAACCAATCGGAACATAAGTTACCCAAGATGCGAAGTTCAAAATCGTTGACACTCTGTTGACGCTCATTCTCAGGATCCGGTAGGGAGCATGCCGCTGTAGTTTTTCCCAGTAATGGCTGCCAATATCTGATGAATGGATCTCTGCAACCAATCGGAACATAAATTACGCAAGATGCGAGTCTAAAAATCGTTGACCTTCCGCTGACGCTCATTCTCCGGAAGAGGCAGAGAGCATGTCACTGTAGTTTTTCTCAGTATAGGCTGTCAATATCTGACAAATGGATGTCTACAACCAATCGGAATATTAATTACCCAAGAAGCGAAGCTAAACATTGTTGACGCTCTGTTGACGCTCATTCTCAGGATGTGGCAGGGCGCATGTTGCTGTAGGTTTTCCCAGTAAAAGCTGTCAATATCTGCCAAATAAATGTCTACAACCAATCGGAATATAAATTACCCACGATGCGAAGCGATAAATTGTTGAAGCTCCGTTGATGCTCATTCCCAGGATGTCGCAGCGAGCATGTCGCTGTAGTTTTTCCCAGCAAAGGCTGTCAATATCTGAGAAATGGATATCTACAACCAATCGGAACATAAATTACCCAAGATGGGAAGAAAAATATTGTTGAAGCTCCATTGACGCTCCGTTGACTCTCATCCTCAGGATGCGGCAGGGAGCATGTCGCTGTAGTTTTTCCCAGTAAAGGCGGTCAATATCGGACAAATGAATGTCTACAACCAATCGGAATATAAATTACCCAAGAAGCGAAGCTACACATTGTTGACGCTCTGTTGACGCTCATTCTCAGGATGTGGCAGGGCGCATGTTGCTGTAAGTTTTCCCAGTAAAGGCTGTCAATATCTGCCAAATGGATGTCTACAACCAATTGGAATATAAATTACCCAAGATGCGAAGCGAACAATTGTTGATGCTCCGTTGACACTCATTCTCAGGATGTGGCAGGGAGCATGTTGCTGTAGTTTTTCCCAGTAAAGGCTGTCAATATCTGACAAGTGGATGTCTACAACCAATCGGAACATAAATTACCCAAGATGAGAAGCTGAATATCGTTGACGCTCCGTTGACGCTCTGATGACACTCTGTGGACTCTTATCCTCAGGATGCGGCAGGGAGCATGTCGCTGTGGTTTTTCCCAGTAAGGGCTGTCAATATCTGACAAATGGATGTCTACAACCAGTCGGAACATAAATTACGCAAGATGCGAAGCTGAAAATTGTTGATCCTCCATTGACGCTCATTCGCAGGATGCGGCAGGGAGAATGTCGCTGTCTCATTTGTCTGTAAAGGCTGCCAACATATCGGTTATGCATTACAGCGTCCAAATTGTTATTTGACTTCCATACTTACAAAAGCACAAATCGTTGACGCTCCGTTGAAGCTCATTTTGATGTATTATCCATTCAACATCTGCTGCCATTGATAATAGTTTTCATCATGATTTGAACATATTGGTGGTCCTGCTGCCAGATTGAGACTTGGCCTCGTGGAAAAGCCGAGCACAGTAACATTCTTGCACTGATCGCTCTAACACGACTAAAATTTCTGTATCTTGCCAAAAGCTTCATTGCACCTGCTATACATCTGGTTATCACCCGATATTGACAAGCTACCGCTCACCATTCGCCCATAATATATCACTAACTAAAATTCTAGTTCAAGATACATAAAGAAGCTGGTGAAACATTGACGCATTCTGTCCAACTTTTGATTCACTCCCTTATTCCTCCTCGTTTCGATTGCATTGACCGTCATCAACACCTTTTGAGCCTGTCTCTTTGACTTCTGTGTAGGCCAAATCAATCCGGGAACATTTGGCGCGGCGCTCACATCCCACTGATCTGGGCAGTCCAGATCCTCGATGCTATTGTTTTGCACTATATCAGATTCAACGTCCACCCTGCAATCATCTTCGGTGTCATTTCGATTATCTAAGTCCCCATTCGACTTAAGCCAATCCTCAGTGTCCGAAATGCTATCTGGTGTGCTATCCTCATCACGTTTGACTGGATGACGGTTGAGTCTTCGGATGTGGCAGATATTCAATATTAGAGTTTGTCCTCCAGGGAGGTCCTTCACAGACAAAGGCGGTGCCAATGGAGATCTTTCCGACAATGTAAATGCATCCGCACGAGCATTGTGAAAGAGTGTCCAGGATCCATTGACGATATCTTCCGTGTCCGACATGTAACCCGTGGCTGTCATCTGCTTGTTTTTCGCGCGGTATTCTTTCTGGGTAGCACATACGTTTAGGTTGCCCTGCCACATCTCCAAAACTTTGTGGACCATGGTCATTCTGTGCAATGTCCTTTCGAATGCCTCTGTCTTCATTTCGGTGTTGTTTTCTGTGCTCATTGGATTCAATTCTCCATCAGCGCCTGCCAAAATCCTGTTATTGGTTTGAGCAAACTGCCTTACAATGACTTTTTCGCGAAGAGTCTCACCTGTGGTATTTGACTGCCTCCAGCCGATTACATCTTCGTCTGGGGGAAAACTGGCCCCCACTCGGACACCATGTGGTATGACAGAGAATATGTCGCATGCCACATTACAGAGATCGGCGTACTTGGAGTGCATTTTCTCCTGTTGACGCCTCCAGTCGGTTATGTCTGGGAATCAAAATGTACTGCTATTCTCGGTTGGGTCGGAGTGGTAATCATTGAGATTTGAATTAATTTGCCCCCAGTTTTTCGGTGCTTCAGGCGGCGAATTCAAATGGAGCATGGCAGTGGTCAACAAGCGTGCTGCATGATGATCGCTTCGTCCTGGTGTAGTCTCAGCCACATTGTTAGGCATTAAGTATTCTTCATCATCGCTGGACAAATCATATGGATCAAAGGATGATTGACAGGATCCTGAAACCATTTAGGAGGGGGTAAGATTGCTCCTTATCAAGCTTTCGTGTTTGTTGACCGGCACAAGTCAATGTTTGGCACATTCTTCATTCTCCACGTATTTCAGAAAGGCCTCTTGGTATTGGGTATTATACAATGCCTCATCCTCAGGATTAATATCGATTCCTTTGTCCCACATTTCAAGGGATCGCAATTTCCGGAAAGGATCGAGGATATGTGCAGAAATGAGAGGCATGCCCGTCAATGGAGTCACTTCAGCGTAATATTTGGACAGCTTCTGTTGAGCTAACTCCACAGCGAAGAACAAGTCATCCTTCCATGGGGTCTTTTTCTTAGCCAAAGCTCTCATCACGCCATCCATGTGATCAAACATATCATTCTACACTGTAATACTGTGATGCAATGTGACTGTATGCCTCTTTGACATCCAAAGGGTCGAAAATTGGAATGGTCTCAACACTTCCATGACATACTTCACGATGGTGCATTGATCCTGAGTTGTGAAGAGTGGCCGGTAATTGCTGTATGTTGGGTTTTTAAGCCACTCGCATGTGAATGCACGTAATTGGAAGGCGCGCTCGAGCAACAACAGGGTCAAGCTCCAACGGGTCTTCACATCCAGAATCGGAAGTACCATGATGCGGACTTTGGCTTTTTGACAGTCGATGAACTAATTTTGACGACCAGGTGTTAGTGTAATCAATGCAGCAAGCATTCTCTGCTATATGAAGGTCAGTTTCAGCACTTTCAAAATATCTTGAAATACGTACTTTCTCAATTATCTTTACTAAACCTGGTTCCATGGCCTAAACCTTATTGATTCTAGCGTTGCCCTCTTTTCGAAGCCTTTGACTCTCCCCAATGTCTAAGCTTTCAGTCTCTCCAAATTGCTGATCGCGCTGGTGGGCTTCCCAAGACTTTTTGCGGCCTTTGACACCTAGACTGCTCATGAATGCACCTAAAGCCAGCTGTATGACGTGCACCATGCAAGGTATGTGGTTCCTCAATGCATGTCACTCGATTCCAGAGGCCTCAAGTGCTGATTGCAGCCTGCGTGTCATCGAGTAATTTGAGGAGGCATTATCGGTTGTATTTCCAAGCAAATGGCCGTCGCGAAGCTCAAAACGATCAAGAACGTCATTCAAATGTATGACTAGCCATGCTTCAGTATGTTGGTCTTTAACCTATTGTCCTTAATTAGCTTTCGAAACGTGAAAAGAACAGGCGATCAACCTCATCAAACGCGAGTTGAACTTCACACAATGCCCAGTTTCGATCCATATAGTAAGCGATGGCGGACGTTATGGCCAGTTTGTTTGTGGATGCGCATCCGTCCAGAGCTAAACCCACTTAATTTCGTCACGGCAATTGCATCTTAGTTGCATCCACGGTCAGTGCAGATTCCCTCCGGCCAATGTTACAGCGGGTTGTAGCAGATGGCAGCACTAAGTCATCGCGCAATGCCTTCTATGACCAACATAGCTCTAGATTTGATATAGTGTTCCATGGAATATGAGCCAAGATAAATCCTAACATGAGGTAGCGATTGCATGTGTCTTGGTGACATTCGGAAGATTCAAAGTCCTTTGCTGCCAGTTTGGAACATTCTGTCTGTCATTTCTGTCAATCTGGATCAACATGGATGCCAAATCTGATCTTCCTCTGCAAACTGACTATTGTGATTCCTCGGACTTCCTTTCCTGATCAGGCTGGCCAAAGCTGTTTCATCGACCGTCGAGCTAGTCAATTCAGTGACCTCTGACTCTATTAATTCATTTGACTTCGCGATGTGAGCTTTTGCCACCAAGTGTTTCGCCATTGAGCCGGTTCCATGGTCTGATGGATGACAAAGAACTTGATGACACACGATACATATGATGCCAGGGCTACCAGTCACCCCAATTCCGCAGTGTAAATAGAATCGCCACGAAGGCGCATGACTAACTTTATTCCAAGCAACAGGCCGCTTTGAGTCTACATTCATTGAAGCCCCCCAAGCATTGAAGAGGATTTGTAAAGTAAGGTTGCTCAAATCACGAATAAACACACATTCATTTTTGGAAGAGATCATAACTTCGAGCAATCAGGTGTTCAAAGATTTTGAATCCGACATGGTGGTAGGAATCAGACAGCAGGTTAATTTGACTCGAATGACTGTCGAAAGTGACGATACAGTAAAGCAGACTCTGGATTCTTAAATATTTACTCTACTGCCTCAAGTGAAACCGTCAGATCTGTAAGACATTGCGTGCATATTTGTGAAGTTGTATACAAGGTTAGATTGCAAAGACTGACCGCGTAAAACTCGATTTAGGAACAGCACAATGCAGTTCATTGCTGTGTAGGGTTCTGAGCCCCCACAGAAACTGTTGACGCTCTGAGGGCGCTCAATTGTAGGAGGTGGACACAATATTGTCACTAGCATTTTTGCAAATAAAGGCTGCCGATGGGTTCATTGTGGGTTACATATGTTCCATTGCCGTTGGATTATCCAAGATGCAAAATCAAAAATCGTTGAAGCTCCGTTGAAGCTCATTTTGAGACATGGTAACGATTTTGTCATAAGCATTTTTGCCTAGAAAGGCAGCTGATAGTTCGATTATGGATCAAAGTAGTCTCATAGCCCATTGATATTCCAGGATGCAGGGCATAAGATTGTTGACACTCCGTTGACGCTCATTTTTGGGGCATAGTGATGAGGTCGTGGAAAGCATCATTGCCTAGAAAAGCTGCCAATAGTTTGATTATGGATCAAAGTAGTCTCATAGCCCCTTGATATCCCAAGATGCAAAGCCAAAAATTGTTGACGCTCCATTGACGCTCATTTTCAGGGCATATTGACGAAGTTGCGGTAAGCATTTTTGCCTGGAAAGGCGGCCGATAGTTCGATTATGGCTTAATGGCGCTGCACAGCCCGTGCATATTCCAAGATGCAAGGCCAGACGTTGTTGACGCTCCGTTGAGGCTCATTCTTAGGACATAGTAGCGATGTTGTTGCAACACATTTTGAATAGGAAGGCGGGCTATAGTTCGATTATGAATGAATGTTGCAGCGAAACCATCTCGATTTTGTATGATGCAATGCAAAAAATAGTTGACGCTCTGTTGACACTCACCTTTGAGCTCACCTCAGAGACATATCAACAGTCATTTGGTGCTCGACAATTGTACATAAAATACATACAGTCTTTCTTGGCAGCCAGTATACTGTTTGTATGTATCATCATTCGAATTCAAAATCTTCAAGACATATCAGTTTGTGAGCCAACAATATACATGTCATCTGCATGATGAATGACGTGAGTGCATCGCATTTCAGCCGGCAATTTACTGCATGTAAATCTGTGCGCTAGTTTTACCTATTTATAGCGTGACGTCCTCACCATTCTTCACCCAGCTAGTTCTCCTCAATTTCCATGATGTACCATAAGCAATGTTCGATTTTCTGACCATGTGCAGGAGGTCTGAGCGGAGAGTTATGTAGTTGGCTGTATGGATTAATGCAGACTGACGACTGTCATTCATCCGGGTTTTGGATGTGCTTTGACTGCTCCTTCTATGAGTCGTATGACATCACTGACTTAAACTTTGTTAGTAAATTTCGTCTCAAATTTAGGTTTTGTTTTATCATTTAACCGTAACAGGCAACACCATATACAGTTCATTGTTTGTCAATCTACTGGATTTGGTGTCTAGAATATTTCGATGGCCCGTACGACCCTTGCACACACACTGATGAATAATCTTGCCTTACAATTTGGTCACTGAGATCCAGAAAGGCTGATGCGTAACAGAGTAGGTACAAATTGCTTTTACTCGAGATACGTCATCAGAAATAGCCATTCGGCTATCGATGCCTCCGGTCACGCAGGAGCCATCAAGATGTCCTTGTCCAAATCCGATTGCTATATGGTAATTAGCTAGCGACGCTATACTCTGGTGTACATGCTCACAGGTTGAACTGGCGTCGCAATCTCCCTCTGTGATGAATTGGGCACCGCGTCGGATATTAGATATACTATGTGATTGTCTGCCTGAAGTTTCTCCATACGCAGCCTCATTTGACTACTTCCCTGTCAAGACGTCACTTGCAGCATTTCGGATTGTCGGGGGACGATATCAAGAAACTGCATAAGCTCTCCAAATGTTGTCGGTGATGGTGTGACTGCTGCCGTGTCTGTTTGGGGTATCTCAACTGCCCGAACCTTCAGTTCAGTCATTCCGTACTTCATATCTCCCTCCTGGAAAGACTCGGCTGCGTCCCCCTATCCAGGTTGCGTCAGTTCATCAAGTCTCATCTGATTCTGCCAAAAGCTCTCCATGCGGTGCTTTACCGTTTTGGAGATTGTGCCCATCACCCAGCCAGGATCTTCATCTTCGCACAGCTTGCCAAGCTCTGTATCTTGTTCATCATCGTCCTCGTCTTCCCTATCCTCCTCATCTTCGGAACCTGCAAGATCGCTCAGACTGTCTCCGACAGCATTCAACATCTCCTCAAATGATGTTTCAGGCTTTGTTGTTGTCGATCGTGCCTTTTCAACATTCCTCATATGTTCCTGCACTTGAATGATTGCTGTGTCTGCGTCTTGAACTCACTTTTTTGCCACCGTGGTGTCTCTATCCATGTAATCCTCGATCCATTTATCTTTTTCGTCATTGTTTAAAAGGTGTGTTTTCCGTCGTTTCTCCTCCGAAAGCTTCTTTTAGATCATAAGCTGCCCAATCCTCCCAATGCTCGGACACTTTCTGCCTCCAAGCCAGTTTTGCCTCTATTTGTGAGATGATGTCGTTGTGTGAATTTCTTCATTGATTTGCCGTATTGGCCGGCCGGAAGTGGTGAAAGGTTCTTTTTCAGAGCATTGACCATTGTATCTTATGTTGACCTTGTTGTTTGGCGAGATGTTGCATCTTGCAAGATATGGACCGCATGGAGGCAAGCTGCATCTTTCATGTCCAGGTTGGTAGGTTTCATCAATTAGATCAAAGTACAATCAGCGTTTTGACCGTCACTTGATTGGGAATACTCATGCTAACAGTACATTGTGACGTGATGGTTAGCCTCTGATTGATGTAAGATCCCGGCGATGTGTTGAGACAAACATCACCAGACCTCGTTTCCGTCAAAGAATGTCCTTTTTATATCTATCCAAAAAGAGATATCAGCTGTCGTTCATCACGATATATCCCTGCAAACACACAAACAACATCTGACCGACTGAGTGAAAATCACAGGACTGTTGGAATCCCCTGCGGCCATACCAAGTGCAGCTATACGCAGCCGGATTCAGCTTGAATTGAAGGTGCAAGTCAGCTATCACTCATTCCATTTTGACTTGTAGCTAACTATATAATCTTCAGGACTTTCCACTTCTTTTCATGAACATCTTCCTCACCATTCCACAACAGCAAGTTATGGTTCCAGAAAAACATCATCCAGGTGCGATTGAAGCCGAATTGAGCTAAACGCCAGGCGCTTCAAACAATGCGCCACCCGGTGAGACACAGCAGCAACGCAGACACCAGATAGTCCACCGCAACGCAGCAATTGTGGCCACCGAACATCTGACCCCGGAGGCACATTCGAAGATGATACGTAAAACCAGAAGCAGCAAGTATACGAAGCAGAATGCGATCGGATGCGAGTCAATCCATATCGATGTAGACGACGGTGAACCAACAGTATATCACCCAGCTGGGGTACGCAGAGAGCTACGTGAGCAATTCTTCGCTGCCTGTAACGGGAACCCTCCATGGTCGACTAAGGCATTTGTCCGCATAGTCCGCGAAATTGAAACATCACGATGTTGTCAACTTTGTGCTTCCTGCAGACCATCTTGGTGATGAATGTCCATGGGAATGGACAAAACAGGCTTTGAAGAACTTTTGAGGAGGCTACGGAGTCGGATATGGTCGAGTTAACAGCCGATTCTCACCCTAGAAGCAGCAACTAATTTCTTGTAGCTTTTCAACATGACAGCTACTATGGCAAGTCAATGGGGGCGGGTACAGCTTGAACAGTCCGACATGCGTCCTGCCTTGGAAATGGCCAAAATGGCCAACGAAGGGTTTTCGCGCGCCGCGATTGAGGAAATGCGACCACTAATCAGGAAACCATGCGCCGAAGTTCGACAGGAGACGAAGCAGGGTGTTCAGTATCTGGGGCATAACGAGGTGGAGTCTTTGATAGAAACACACCCGGCAATGTTTCGTGATAATCAAACGGACGGCTGTGTTCATTGCCACAATGGCACAGCATAGAATCTACAGACTTGCTGGAGGTGCAAAGGAGCAGGTGCACCTCCACCACGACCGGCACCCCCGAGGCCTGGAACGCCACTTGCGCCACCTGATGCCAATTAGAGAACTCAATGCTCCGAAACAGAAGGTGTGCCACCCTGATATGTGTATATACATACTCCGCTTCCCAGCGCTCAATTTTTCAATGTTGATCCATATGCCAAGGATTGCATGCGCGATAAAGATTTTATTCCAGATTTGCTGACTGATGAAGGTCCATCCACAGGTTAGTACACTGTCAGCTGCGTGGTAATGCAGCTGACAGCGATTTCGTAGACGACAGCAGCCATTTCAGTGAACATGACAGCGAAGACGACAGTTGACTGAAGGGAACGGGATTTATGAGTATTATCATGATCAACAATTAGCGGACACTTCGAAGTATATTTTAAAGGGTATATTTATATGCATTATTCAAGAACAATGTAGTGAGAAAGGAGTATGTACATTAACAGCAGAGAACGTCAGCCACCACACCATTATTGATACAGTATGTCAAAGGGAATGGTTCCATATTGCAGTTATGCCGGTGGCAAAATGAGCGTCAATGGAGCGTCAACGATTTCAGGTCCTGTAAGTCGGGTAATAAAAATTCAATTTGGTAGTGAATACACATACTGGAAGTGTTGCCACCCTTCAGAGGGAAAAGAGAAAGCAACACGCTCCCTGCCTCATCTTGACAATGAGCATCAACAGAGCGTGAACGATTTTAGGTCATGTTAGTTGGGTAATTATGAAGTAATTTTGTAGTGGTTATACATAACAACAGCATTGACAACCTTTAGATGCAAAAAAGAAAGCGAGACGCTCCCTGCCACATCTTGAAAATGAGCGTTAACGGAGCGTCAATGATTTCAGGTCCTGTAAGTCAGGTAATAAAAACGCGATTTGGTAGTGAATACACATAATGGAAGTGTTGCCACCCTTTATAGGCAAAAGAGAAAGCAACACGCTCCCTGCCTCATCTTGACAATGAGCATCAACCAAGCGTCAACGATTGTAGGTCTTGTTAGTGGGGTTATTATGAAGTAATTTTGTAGTGGTTATACATAACAACAGCATTGACAACCTTTAGATGCAAAAAAGAATGCGAGATGCTACCTGCCCCATCTTGAAAATGAGCGTCAATGGAGCGTCAATGATTTCTGGTCTTGTTAGTCTGGTAATTAAGAAGTAATTTTGTAGTGATTATACATAACAAGAGTATTGACAACCTGTATACATGAAAAAGAAAGCGAGATGCTCTGTGTCCCATTATGAAAATGAGCGTCAACAATTTTTGGTCCTGTGAGTCGGGTAATAAACACGCGATTCGGTAATGATCATACATAATGGAAGTGTTGTTATCAGTTATAGGCAAAGAAAAAAGCAACACGCCCTCTGCCCCATCCTGAAAATGAGCGTCAACAGAGCGTCAATGATTTTTGGTTTTGTTAGTCTGGTAATTATGAAGTAATTTTGTAGTGGTTATACATAACAACAGTATTGACAACCTTTGGACGCAAGAAAAAATGCAAAACGCTCCGTGCCCCATCTTGAAATTGAGCATCAACAGAGCATCAACAATTTTTGGTCATGTAAGTCGGGTAATAAAAACGCGATTTGGCAGGAAGTTCACATAATGGAAATGTTGCCACCCTTTATTGTCAAAAGAGAAAGTAACACGCTCCCTGCCCCATCTTGAAAATGACCGACAATAGAGTCTCAACAATTTTAGGTTATGTTAGTCTGGTAATTAAGCTGTAATTTTGTAGCGGTTATACATACCATCAGCATTGACAACCTTTAGATACAAAAAGGAAAGAGAGATGCTCCGTGTCCCATCGTGAAAATCAGCGTCAATGAAGCGTCAACAATTTTTGGTCCTGTAAGTCGGGCAATAAACACGCAATTTGGTAGTGATTACACATAATGGAAGTGTTGCCATCCTTTCTAGGCAAAAACGAAAGCGACACCCTCCCTGCCCCATCATGAAAATGGGCGTCAACAGAGTGTCGACGATCTTTGGCCTTCGATCATGCTTTATCGAAGCGCGCTGTGGCTGTTTAAGTCCATTTACTCAGTTTTTGCCGTTTTTGTAGTCTGAAATGCTCATGAACACTTACTTGCACCTTTGTAAATGAAATAAGTTGTTACTGCTCAGGAGTCTGTCGTGGGAATATCATTTGCTTATTAGCTCATGATGGCTGCTAATCACTTCTTTATGGATACGTGCGTTCAAGCGCCACTTAGATTACCCAAGATGCAAGACCATCAATTGTTGACGCTCCATTGACGCTTGTTTTCAGGATGGGCCAGGGAGCGTCTCCACTTGTTTGCTATATAATGGTTGTCAATACATCAGAAAATGACAATGCAGTACCACAGTCAATATTTTGCAATTGACAGTAGGATATCTGAATGCGACCATATATTGAAAAACACGAAATGCAGAACTGAAGATTGGACTCAACGGGTCTAGCCACACCCAGCAAAACCCACGGGTTGACAGGTATGCGGCCATGTTTGGACCGCCAGGAAGCAGCGCATTGGGTGTGTGAATGGTTCTGGAACTGAACCGAACCGATTGTCTGGTCCAAACCCAGACTGCTGGTGGGTTACCTGGACCCGTTGCTAACACTAGGCATGTCTACCAATTGTTGACGCTCCGTTGACGCTCATGTTCAAGATGAGGTATGGAGTGTGTCAGGAAGATGTTTGCCAACAAAGGCGGCCAATACTTTCATTCTGTCGAACCACAACCAGATCAATTTTCAATTGCCCAGCTTACACTACCTAAAATAGTTGACACTCTGTTGACGCTCATTTTGCCACAGGCGTATCACCAATATGCAATCATTTGATTTGGTGCAGTTTATCATTCACATTGTTTTGGCACCCTTTCTAGCATTTTCATTTACTTTCTCCTTGATCACTACATTGTTCTTTAATAATACACATCAATATATCCTTTAAAATATACTTACAGTGTCCGCTGATTGTAGATCAGATTAATATCCAAAATCCCACGCTGCTCGATCGATGCTCGTCATCACAGGTAGGTTCGCTCGATTGGCTGCTCTCATAGTCAAAATCGATGTTAGCTGTATTACCACACGGCAGATTTTGTACTAACCAGTGGATGTTCCTTCATTACTCAGCATATCTGGATCAAAATCTGTATTGTGCTGGTTTTCCTGGGCGTATGCATCAGGAGTACAAAATTCAGCACAGGTAAGAGAAGTATGTGAATACGCGTATCCGGCCAACATATTGTTGATTCCGGTACATTGAGCTCCAGAATTGTTACGGTTTTGGCGCGTGGCATTCCGGGCACAGTTGGCGTCCACTCTGAGGTCGGCTATCTGTGTCTGTCAGGTCGGGGTGCACATGTTCCTTTGCGTCTGCAGCATGTCTGCAGATTCTTTCCTGTGCCATCATGGCAAAGAAGCCGTCCGGCCATGTGGTTATAACGACGCATAGCCATGGGTCTGTCTATCGCAGCCCTCATATTCGTATGCCCATCAAACTCAACACCCCGCTTCTTCACTTCACGGACCTCAGCGCCAGGTCTGTTGATGCGGTATTGCGTTTCCACTATTGCAGCATGCGAAAACCATTCTTTGGCCATTTTGGCCATATGCAAGGCCAGGCGCATGTCGGACTGTTCCAGCTCTACCCGACCTCCTTGCCATGCCATAGTAGCAGCCATGTTGAAAACCTTCAAGAAATCAGATGCTGTTTCTAACAATGAGTTTTGGCAATTACCTCGACCATATATGGTTGGGTAGCCTCCCCTAAAGTGATACAGCCAGTGTCATCCACTCCCGGGGATGCTTATCTGGAAATCATTCCGCGAAAATCCCAGAGCTGAAATCATCAAGATGTTTGATCTTGTGAACTGTGCAGGGAAATGCCATGGTCAACCGTTGAGATTTTCTGTTACAGAAAGTAATTAATTGCTCACGTAGCTCTCTACGTACGCCCGCTATACTGTATATGGTTCATTGGCAGCCATTTACCTCATTTCAGATATACTCACATGCAACTGCATGCTGCATCTTGTTCCTGCTGCTTCCGGTCTTACGGATGATATCAAAATGTGCAGCCAGGGTCATATCTTTGGAGGCTGCATTGGCAGCGTCGCGGTGGACCAACTGGGGTCTGCGGTCTTGCTGTGTCCCAATGAGTGATGTATTCGACCTAACGCCTGGCAATCTGCGTGAGTCGGATCCACTCTCACCTGGCTGAGGGGGTTGTGTATCCATAATTTGCTGATGTTGAATAGAAGAGGAACAAGATAACGGAAAGAAGTGGGAAGTCCTGAGGACTATATAGTTAGCATCATGTCAGAATGGAATAAGTTGCAACCAACATGTTCGTTATACTCAAGACAAATCCTGCTGCGTATGGATGCAAGTTGCAGAGGTTTCCCATCACCCCGCAATTTGCAATAAGTTGGTCTGATGTTATTTTTTAGTTTACAGGGATATGTTGCAGTGTACTAAGTCTGAAATTGCATGATTGTCAGTTAGAAATGGGACATAGTTCGAGGGAAACAATGTCTGCTGCTGTTTGTCTCAAATTATCCCCGGGATATTACATGAAACTGACGCTAACAATCACGTCATGTTGTATGGTCAGCCTAACTATGGCCAATTTATTGACAGTCAATAGGCAGATTTGGCTTTGTTCAAGATGATTAAATGTACCAACTTTGATATAAAGATGCAGCTTGCCTCCATATTGCCCATATCTTGGAACAACAAACATCTCGCCCAACCACAAAGTCGATGCAAACTACAATGGTCAATCCTCCAATAAAGAACTTTTCACCATGTCCAGCGGGGAACAATCGCACAGCGAACCAGCGGTCTACACAATGATGTGACCAAGCGAATGAAGGTACGAGTGGCTTGGAAGCAACAAGAGTCCGAGCCCTTGGGGAATTGCGCAGCTTGCGATCCAACAAGAAGCTTGGGGCCAAGAAACGACCAGAAATGCACCTGACAAGCAATAAAGAGAAATTTTTTTCATCGAGGATGATGTTGACAGAGAAACCGCTGGGGCAACAAAGTGTGTTGCACATGCAGAAGTAGCAGTTCAGCAAGAGCAGGAAGAAACGAGGAACGCTGAAAATACGGGATTGAAGAACAGAGAGCTCGAATGGACGTCTCATGGGATGATTGTTGCTATCCAAGACAGTCTGAATGATCTTGCAGGTTCCGACGATGGGGAGGATGGGGAAGATGAGGATGAGGAAGAGACAGAGCAGGGCAAGCCGAGCGAAGATGATGATCCCGGCTGGGTGATGGGCACAATCTCCGAAATGGTACAGCAGCGCATGGAGAGGTTTCGGCAGAAGTAGATGAAGCTTGACGAATGGACACAACCTGGGTGGGTGGACACAGCCGACTACTTCCATGAAAGAGATGAAAAGTACGGCACATCCGATTTGAGGGTACCGGCAGTTGTTGACCTGGAATCGGATGATGATGCTGCTGCACCTGCACTGACAACATTCGGAAAGCTTAGGGAGTGTCTTGACATTGTGCCCGGAATATCGCGAATGCTGCAGGGGATTTCTCGACCAGGAAGTAGACATATTTAGCTGCGTTCTGGGAAGCCGCAGTTGAATATGAGAATATCCGGTATTGTGCCCGCCAGAGAGCCAGATCCATTCCTCATTCAGAATGCAAAGCCTGTTGAACTCGTAAGCGTTTACCCCTGCGTATAGCCTCCCCAGATCATTCCAACATAGTAATCTGATTCTGATGAAGACATGGTGACGGCTCCTGCGTCATTGGGCCAATGGAGTGGTAAATTCTTAATTTTTACGACATATCTCTGCGACAAGCAATTTTTGCACCAATTTTGCTATTTGTCAGTATTTTCTTGATTCTAGTGACCAAATTGTGTCATATGATGATTCGTCTGTGCATGTGCAAGGGTCGAATGCACCATGGGAAAGTTCTGGAATCCCAATCAGGCTGTAAGATGGCCAATAAGTTCAATTTCTGTTTGCCAAATACTGTTAAGTGAGAAAGCAAAAGCTACATTAGTGACGAAATATACTAACAACATTTAATTGATTGATGTCATACGAGTCATAGTAAGGGCCATCAGTGCGCAATACAAATCTGTCCGAATGATGACCGTCATGCTGTATTTATCCATGCATATAACTGCATGACTCTCCACACCGACCTGGTGCTGATGGCTGAGATATTCAAAATTGCTTATGGTATGTCATGGAAACCGAGGAGAACGAGCTGGATGATGCAAGGTGAAGAAGTCAAGTTACATTTACCAAACACTAGTGAAAAGATCAACATGCCGTAAATCACCGGCCGAAATGGCGGGCATGTGATAGGGCCACGTCATCTCTCACTCAGATAATGTGGATAGAGGTCAATCAGCAATTGAGAGGCCACAAAGCTCCTGGGTGCAAATGATAATACTTAGAAACGCAATATTGGATGTCAGTGATGAGAATACAATGCATTGAATACACTTATTGAGTGTAAGAATGCTATTTCGATGTGATCAATGTGCGCCTCAACTGAGCGTTAACGATGCATCGTCTTACACATTCGACAATCAACGGCCTGCATTGTCACATCCCTCCACAGTGAATTTATTTATTGCCATTACGCCGGAGAACTTATATGACACGGTCGTTGACCTATCCGAAAAATGAGCATCAATGGAGTGTCACCAATTTTAGGCACGGTATTTTGAAAAGTCCAAGGGCTGTGTGGTGACATTTACTTGTGATCGAATTATTGGCTGCCTCTCCAGGCAAAACGGTTGTGACAACATCACTGCTATGTCCTAAAATTAAGTGTCAATGGAATGTCAACAACTTTTGGCCTTGGATCTTGGAAAATCAGAGGGCTGAGCGGCGACATTAACCCATAATCAAACTATCGGCCGCCATTCTTAACCAAAATGGTTGTGACAACATCACTGGTATAACCAAAGAATGAGTGTGAATGGAGCGTCAACAATTGTAGGCCTTGTATTGTGGATAATTGAGGGGCTCTGCGACCAAATTGATCGATAACTGAACAATTAGCCACCTGTCTAGGCAAAAATTCCTTCGACGACATCGTAACTATGCCCTAAAAATCATCGTCAACACAGCGTCAACGATTGTAGGCGTTGGATCTTGCATATCCAAGGGCTGTGCGGCGACATTGACCCATAATTGAACTATCGGCCGCCTTCCTAGGCAAAAATGGTTGGGACAGGATTGCTGCTGTGTCCTAAAAATGAGCGTCAATGGAGCATCAACAATGTTAGACCTTGCATCTTGGTGATTCTAGGGGCAGTCCGACCACATCAATCCATAATGGAACTATCGGCCGCCTTTCTATACAAAAATGCTTGCGACAACCTCGTAACTATGTCCAAAAATAAAAGTCAAAGGAAACTCAAAACACTGTCAAAGATTTTTGATCCTCCATCTTGGATAATCTATGGGCTAAGGAACGGCATTAACCTACATTCAACCTGTTGGCAGCATTGATTGGCAAAAATGGTGGTGACAATATATTGTCCGCCTTCTACCATTGAGCGCCCACGGAGCGTCAACAATTTTGGTGGGGTCTCAGTACGCTACACATCAATGAACTGCATTGAGTTGTTCCTAAATTGAGTTTTACATGGTCAGTCTTTTCAATATGTCCTGGTATACAACTTTACAAATATGCATGCAATGTCTCACAGATCTGATTGTTTTGCGTATAGCTCCAGAGTCAATATTTAAGAACCCGCATTCTGCTTTACTATAATGTAACATTTGGCAGTCACTGGAGTCGGATTGAACAGATTTCTAATTCCTACTGCCATGTTGGATCCAAAATCATTAAATACATCATTGCTAGATGTTATGATCTCTTCAGAAAATGAATCTGTCTTTATTCGTAATTTGAGTTACCATACTATACAAATCATTCTCGATGCTTGGTGGTCATCAATGAATGTATGCTCGAAGTGACCTATTTCTTGGAAAAATTGTAGACATGTGACTTCATGGCGATTTTATTCGCTCTGCGAAATTGAGGAGACCGGCAGCCCGGTAAACGTATGTATTGGTTGTCATCATGTTCTTCCCCATTCATCAGAACATGGAACTGGCTTAATGGGGAAACACTCACTGGCAAAAGCTCACATCGCAAAGTTAGATCAATTAACACAGTCGGAACTTACTGAATTGACTTGGTTGATGGTCGATGAAACAGCTTTGGCCATCATCAAGAGGCAAGGAAGTCGAGGAATTACAGTAGTAAATTAGCAGAGGAAAATGATTTTTGACATCTAGGTTAATCCATATTGACTGAAATGACTGACAAAATGCTCCAAACTGGCAGCTAAGGACTTTGAAACTTCCTAATTTCACCAAGACATGTGGAATCACTACCTTATGTTAGGATTTGTTTCGGCTCATGTTCCATGCAACGCCATATCAAATCTGGAGCTGCAACGACTATATACAGCATTCCGAGGTGACTGATTGCTGCCGTCTGCCACAACCCTTAGCAACATTTCCCGGAGGGAATACACACTGACTGTGGATGCAATCAAGAAGCAATTTGCTGTCATGGAAAAAAGTTTGTTTAGCATTGGACAGATGGATATCAACAAACAAACTAGCCCTGACATTGGCCATTGCTGACTATATGGATCGAAATTGGGCATTGTGAGAAGTAAACCTCGCTTTTGATGAGGTTGATAGCCTATTCTTTTCCATTTTCGAAAGCTGATTTATGATGATTGGTCAAGGGCCAACATACTGGAGCAATGCTAGCCATACATTTGGAGAACGTACTTGATCGTTTTGAGCGTCCTGACAGCCAATTGCTAGGAATTATGACTGACAATGCTTCCTCAAATTACTCGATGACTCGCGAGCTACCATGAGATATTGATGTCTCCGGACTCGAGTGGCCTGCATTGAGGAACCACATACCATGCCTGGCGCACATCATACAGCTGGCTTTAGTTGCATTTATGAGCAGTCTGGGTGTAAAGGCTGCACCAAGTGTTGGAAAGCCCATGAGCGAAATCAGCAATTTGGAGAGAATGAAAGTATAGACATTCGGAAGAGTCAAAGACTTCGGAAAGAGGGCAATGCTCGAATCAACAAGGCGTCGGCCATGAGACCACGTTTAGCGAAGATAATTGAAAAAGTACGTATTTCATGACATTTTGAAAGTCCTGAACCTAACTATCATATAGCAGAGAATGTTTGCTCTATTAATTACGCTGACACTTAGTTGTCGAAACAAGTTCATTGACTGTCATAACGTGAAGGTGTGCATTGTGGCAATACCTGTTCTGGATGTGAAGACATGTTGGAACTCGATACTGCAGTTGTTTGAGCGAGCCTTCCGATTACGAGAATTAACCTGCGAGTGGCTGCAACATCCACAATACAGTGATTACTGGCCACTCTTCACAACACAGGATGAATGGACCATTGTCAAGTATGTCATGGAAGTTTTGGGGCCATTCCGATATTGGACCCTGTGGATGTCAAACAGGCATACAGTCACATTGCATCACATTATCACTGTCTACAATGACATGTTTCATCATACGGATGGCATAATGGGAGCTTTTGCTAAGGAGCAGACTCAATGGAATGAAGACTTGTTCTCTGCCATGAAGTTAGCACGACAGAAGCTGTCCAAGTAGTATGCTGAAGTGACTCCAACGACAGGTATGCTTCTGATTTCTGCACATCTCCCTGATCCTTTCCGGAAGTTGCAATCATTTAAGAAGTGGAAGTAGGGAATGGATATCAATCCTGAGGAGGAGACATTCTCTACGACACAATACCAGGAGGCCTCTCCGAAGAATGTGGAGAATGAATACTGTGCGAATCATCAACGCGGGCCAGGCATGAAGCCCGAAAGCGTACTAAGCAACAATCTCGTCCTCTCCAGAATGGCTTCAGCATCCGGTCAATCATCCTTTGATCCATATGATTTGACCAGCGATGATAAAGAATACCTGATGCCAAACAATGTAGCTAAAACGACACCTGGACGAAACGATAGCACAGCACTCTTATTAACAGCTGCAAAGTTCTATTTGAGATCACCTCCTGAAGCACCAAAGAACTGTGGGCAGATTGATCCAAATCTCAATGATACCCACTCTGACCTGATGGAGATTAGCAGTCCATTCTGGATGGCGGACATAACTGACTGGTGGCGCCAACAGGAGGAAACACACTCAATGTACGCCGATCTCTCCACTGTGGCATGTGACATTGTCTCTATCATAACATATGGTGTTGGAGTGCAGGACAGTTGTTCCGTTGGGAGAGATATTATCGGCTGGAGGCAGTCACCAACCACAGGCGAGATCCTTCGTGAAAAAGTCATTGTAAGGGAGTTTGCTTTAGCCAATAACGAGATCTTGGCAGGTGATCACCCAGTATTGGATACCCCAATCACAGAAAGCGACTCGGAAATGAAGCAAGAGGAGGAGGAAAGCACATTGCACAGAATGGCCAAGGTCCATGACTTGTTGGAGATGAGGCAGGGCAGCCAAAACATATGTGCTACACAGGAAGAATCTCGCGCTCAAAACAAGCAGATGACAGCCTTAGAATACATTTCGGACATGGAAGAGATCATCAAAGCATCCTGGTCACTCTTTCAACATGATGGTGCAGCTGCATTTAAATTGTCAGAAAGATCACCATTGCCACCAGCGTTATCTGCAAAGGACCTCTCTGGAGGACGAACTCAAACATGAAATGTCCGGCGAATCAGATCAATCAACCGTTGTCCAGTCGAAAGTGATGAGGATAGTGCCCCACAAACCATTTCGGACAACAAAAATTAGCTGGACCGGAATTGGGACTTGGATGATCCAGATGACAGTGAAGACTATAGCGCAGTAGGTGTTGAATCTGATATAGAGTATGATAATGGCATCGAGGATCTAGAATGCCCAGAGCAGCAGGATGTGAGTGCCGCACCAATTGTTCCTGATTTGATTCAGCCAACACAGAAGTCACAGAGACAGGGTGAACAGGTGTTGGTTACAGTCAATGCAATGGGAACGCGGAGGAATAAGGGAATCAAGAAAAAGTAGGACAGAATGCCTCAATGTTTCTGCAGCTTCTTTGTGTAGCCTGACAGAGAGTTTCAGTTAGAGATATATTATGGGTGAATGGTGTGCAGTAGCTTGTGAATAGCTGTTCATAAACTGATATATAGCAGGCGCAATGATTGTTGTGGCATGATATATAGATTTTAGTAGTTTGAGAGCGAACAGTGCAAGAATATTTCTGTGCTTGGCTTTTTCACCTGGCCGAGTCTCTATATGCCAGAAAGACAACCAATAAGTTCAAATCATGATGAAAACGATTAACGATGCCGGCAGATGTTGAATGGACAATACATTAAATCGAGTGTTAAAGGTGCATCAATCATTTGTGGTCTTGTAAGTACTGCAATTGCACAGTGATTTGGTCACTGTTATGCATAACCGGCATATTGGCAGCTTTTATAGGCAAATGAGACAGCTACACGGTCGCCGCCCCATGTTGAAAATGAATGTCACCGGAGCATATTTGAGATCTAGCATTGCATCTTAGGGAAAGTATCTTGCGATTGGTTGCACACATCCATTCCCGGGATATTAGCATCCGTTAGGCACAAAAACAACAGCGACACCTTCCCTGGCACGTCCTGAAAATGAGTGTCCACCGAACGTCAAAAGTTTTCGGTCTTGCATATTTGGTAATGAAGGCATCGCACGGATCTTCGCTCCTATCACAGTATTATTGACTGCTCAAATAGGCAAAAATAGAATATATCAACGGAAAGACATGCATGCCAAATTAATCGATATCGCCAACTGCAAAACACGCAAAAACATATTATTGGTTGACAAAAACACGATTTTGATAAGATACTATAAACAAACTGCAGAAACAAGAGCCTCATATGAATCTATAGATGTACCCGCTGAGAACCCGCCCAATTCAGACGGGTTGGGAGTATACGATTGAACCATACTGGAATTGACCGTTCCAGTTGATTGACACCCGGGACTGCAAATTGGGCAACGCTTTGGTTTGGACTTGTGCCGGGACCCGAAGTGACAGTCCGCAACCGTTGCTAACACTTATCAAAACCAGATTTCCGATCATTGTTAAATAAAGCGAAAACGATACTTCTTGGAACCAATATTTCGAAGGAATGTAAATCATCCAAACTATCAAATAGATTGCTGTTGCAAAGTATGCAGTAGCTCCTACACCCAGGTAGAGATAGCAGTGTTTCTATCCATGTACTGATATACCAGGTAGCATCCAGATGTGCTGTGTCAGCACAGATTGATTCAAGGTTATTGTTGGAACTACACTTTCAACTTTATATAGCAGGTGAAATTCTATATAGGTTGGTGGTACTGGTGGATCTGCACCTACTGGGAATTTTATGTATCTTCTATAACTGATGTCAAAAACTGTACATTTATACGTATGATAAGAAGTTATATAGAAGCTATTAATAGAGTATAGAGAGAGGGGAATGTATTATTTATTTAGTGATCATGTGCCATAAACAGTATATAGAAAGCTGGCAATCTATTACATATCATAATTTTTCTCATATAATACCATCTATCATCTGCTTACCATGCCCCTGTATTGAATAATATTTTGTTAATATTACTAAATTAGTTACCATGTTTATTAATATCTTATATAATTGTTTAAAAGTAAGCTCCAATGGTTAAAGTAATTGATAGCAGAATCTGTCTTACTCAGTAGGTGTGAAATTTTAATTCTTCTGTATATATCTTTAGGATAATATGTACACACACAGGATTTTTTGAGCTTCTGCAGAATATGATATTCTCCAATATATAAGAGGAACCTTTCTATTAATAGTTTTGAAATCACTATCTCTACCATGCATGGGTCTGAGTAGATGACAATAGTCACTACCATATGAGATGCAAACCCAGCTAGATTGTCCAGTATATTGGGTGCCTGATTAGCCAAAACAAAGTAACTGTGACTAGGAACAACAAGGCCTCATATGAGCAAGGTGATTTGTCAATGGCTGCTGCAATTAATCTGTGGAATGATAACAGCTCGAATCTGAAAACAGGAGAAGAGAAGGGGTTGGTTGACAGAAAGGGTGGATAATGTAGGATAGGTGGAAGATAAATATAGCAGAAACGATCAGAGATTATTTCAGAAAAAAGAAAAACAGTCAGTTAGTGCAGTCAGACTATCCAAGCCAGTGAAAAAGCTAATGGGAAGCAGCATAAACAGTAATTACAAGTAGAAAGAGGAGACGGGGTCGGTAGTTGGAAAGTTGAGTAGGAGGTTGGTAGCCACCGAATTGTCATTAGATGAGGAGGCTGTTGTTCAAGACATGAGGGTAACAAGGAGTGAATTCATCACAATTTGTAGATTTCTAAAACTAGCATTACTCTACAATATAATCAAATACCACCCTTTTCCTTGTACTTGGGCCAGGCAAAGTGCAACTCAGATAGTAGCACTAAAGCAGCATGGGTGGGTGCCTGATACAACTGCATTCTACAGCAAGTAAAGCCTGCTCCCATCTTGAATTAAAGCACAGTACATTCTGGACTATAATGGAGTGGAAGGATGTTAGTTTGTGCCATATCAATACCCAGACCTTGGGATCAGTGCTTTATTCAAATGCTCTCCCATGGCGAAAGGAGTGGCAGATTGACATTTTCCAGTGTAGGAGAGTTGCACATAGGGAGAAGATAATGGCCAAATGAAAAGTAAAACCGTCTTGTTATGATATCAAATAGAGAATACACTCTCTCATCAACATCAGAGCATTTGGGTATGATCATCAACAAGGTAGGTTTGCTGCAGTGTATTCAGCTGCAGCCAGGTTTTAAAATCTGAAAGGATTGTATATTATGCAGATCCAATACAGCTATTTGGATGGAATGATTGATAATTGAAGACAGCATCCAATTGGATCTATTTAAGCTCACATGAGGCTCCTATGTAACTGCTCAGCTTTTAGTTCTGAAAAGCTATTAAAACTACCAATTGTTCATATGTGCAGTGAGTCAGAATTGGCAAATGCTGCAATCTAATTGAACACTGTGCCACATTGAACATTCTTCCGAACCCATTTCCAGGCTGGCTCTATCATCACCAATTGACTTTCACTCTGGGTATGACCAAAAAATGTTGCATGAGGATTGGTGGGATAATGTGGCTAGTAAGACAACTGTAGACATGAATCAGCCAACCGGGTGCAGATACAGAGTAACTAGCTGGGTATATGTATTGGTCAAAGTATCCCGGACATTTCTCAATGCCCACCTGTGCTTGATTGTAGTGTGATTCCTGGATAATGTCAGTGGATGGCCAGAAGAGTTGATATTCATGGGAAGAGGTAGAAGGACTACCTGGAGTTCAAATATTTATTATGGAACACTTCCAGAATCACAATATCATTTTTGCCAATGTGGATAGAACTATAGCAACAATTGGGAAAGAGAAATTAAACTGGTGCAGGAATGGAGTAAAGTTAGTCCACAATGTTTCAACAAAGGTGGAATGGTGGTTGCAAGTATCAAACATTATGAAGTTATGAAATAAGCCCAGATGTAAGAATGGTACTATGTGGATGGTATTGTTGGGCCTTGGTACTTACTATTGAACTTGGATTTCTGAGTATGCAAGAGTGGCGGCCCACTGTTGGGGATCTCGCTGAAACACATTTGAATTTCGATCAATAACTGAAGAAAACAAATCTACGCTAATCTTGTAGAAAGTCCTCCGCAAAGTTCATGAATTGAAGTCCTTCATCAGCAAAGAATGATTCCGTCCGGGCGGAACGGCTCCGTCAGAGTGGAAGCGCTCCGTCAGAGCTGTCAGAGACACACCGGTGGGGGCTTACTCCGCGCCAGGTGTCAATTCCACGCGTCGCGTTGCATATTGCCCTCCCATCGCAGTTTCACCATTTCTTCTCGCTCTGTCGGTCTCCTATTATGAACACACACTCCGGTGTTGCCGGCCAACTGTGACCATATGTAGGATTGTGTTCATTGGGCACGGGCTTTCATCAGGATTGCAATGAGATGGGTGACACTGCGAAAACCTCTCCTCGCGTTCCTTCTACCTGCGTGCAAAATGCAATTCTCTCTTTACTAATTATACACATCATTCCAAGTCGCCAGATCTATGTGGCTATTGACAATCCATCGCTCGTTCCGTCCGTCTCCTGACTTACTACTAGTGGCTATCTCTCCAATTACGTGCGCGCAGCCGACGATGTTTCCCACACTGAAAACTTGCAAAGCAACTGCTGCTGGTGCTTGTCTCACTTGTACAAATTTCGAGACGGGATCCAAGTTACCTGAGTTTTCAGGTATTGTGGTGAGCGCCAGGGCTAACCAGTACTCAACGAAAGCTCCATCCTGATTCAGGAGCTTGATTTTGAATAGTCGTTGCAGTTGCAACGGGAGACGACCATTCAGCGCACCATAACATCTCCCTGGGCGTTGCTTCACCCACACCCAGTCGTTCCGTCGGTCCACTCCGCGCCAGCTCTGGCTTCCTGTGCATCGACAAATCTGACATATGCATTCACCTTCTAAACCCTCAACTTGAACCTTAATACCATGGTGAATACAGAGCTCCATTGCATGCAGTTGTTCATCCGATATATACGTCTTGTTATGACTCTTATGCTTGGGAAACTCCCGGGCGCCGTTGTATATGGTCACACTGTGCGTTGCGTCTTGCCTAAAGTCGAGTAATCCTCTGAAGTCTTTGATCATAGCATCAGGATGCTTTCCATCACGGCGGTTTTGGGGTCCCATGAATTCGGGGTTCGCATATGACAGGGAGCTCAGGGGGGCAGCCAGATCAGCGCCGGAAGGGAGGACTTTGCAGGTGGCAGCGCTGTTCTCTCGACGCTGGGCGAGGGCTTGGAGATTGGGCTCTCTGATTTCGAAGCAGAGAATGCGACGCTGAAAGGTGATTACTTGCGGCAGGGAGTTGCGATTGTGATTGGAGCTGTTCCAACCATCCTTGAGATTTGTTTTATTTGCTCGTTCATGTCTCTCAGCAGAATACTGTTGCAAGGCTCCGTATCGACGAATCTGTTCGACCAAGTGAGACATCTAATGGATCTTTGGAGAGTTGAAGTCGGCATCTAACTCCTTGGAAACATCTATCTCGTGCCTGATATCACCCCGCCAGGCGTACATTTTGCGCCGCTTCTTGGACGGCGTCCATGTTTCAGCATTTGTTTCCTCGTCTACCTTTCGCTTCTGCACGAGCTCCGTTCTCAGGGCATTGGCTTTGGCCTTTGCCATTTTGCCGGCTCGCCAGAGTAAGAAAACATCTTTGAAGGTGTGAAAACGACACAAGGCGTCTTCGATGTAGCTCAATTTTATATCATCATGAGATTTATATCGAGCATACATATAGAATTCTAACAATCCCAGTGTGCACTCCATTGCGCGATTGAATATGGGATGCTGAGCGGGGCTTCCTCCTCATAGAGACAGGGTTACAACTCCAAGCAAGTACCTGCTCATTTCTTTCATCTCCTTCCCATTCCATTGAGAAACTTCCTCATATGACTCAGTTTTTGGTGTGAGGTCATGGTAAGCAGGCACGGATAACCAGATTGCATTTAACTTGTCGAGCTGTTCGTGCGTCTTCATGAAGTGGAAAATCCACTTCTGGAGGTGATCGATCATGACGATCTGCATTGTAAGGAGGCGGTCGGGCTTCAGGAGGTCACTCACGATTCAGGGTATATGTCGAAACACATTGAATCCTGGGTGAACATGGCGTGACGAGAGTTCAGCATCGGCTGCTCTGGTGTTGACATCGCTGAGTGTTCGATACAGATTGTGATCCCGCCGGGGGTGTTGCTTGTCAGGAGGGACATGATCTCCAACTTCATTCTTGGGACACTCGCACCAAAAACAGAAATGTTGCTCGAGACGATGTAGGTCGCTATACTCATGGCAATCTGCAAGCTATGCTGCTAAAACCGGTTTGCAGCGCCTGAAGTTGCCATCTGCACAGAGAACGTTGTAATACCCGCTCTCGGCGCTGGGATTTTGTTTAAACGTGAGAGGGTGGAGTACCCGCCAGAGTACCTCATTCAGCACCTCTCGGTTTGTTTGCCGCTGCTCATCCAGCCGCTTCTGAGGAACATTGCGGTTCTTGATCGGCATCGGCAGGAGAGCGACCATTACGACGCTGTGCGTTGAGGTCATCTGGTGGAGCTTCGAAGATAGATTGCTAATTATCATATATACAGCCCACTCTTTCTTGTCGCCAGCAAAATTCGAGAGATGAGTTCCATCAGACATGAAGATCAAGGGAACCAGTATATCCCCCACTCTGAGTGTTGACTTAACGTCGGTTAGCACGTCATCATACTCGGGTATCTCTCCTTACCTGTGTCTCCCACCACCAGTCCACAGTGAGCATTTCGGTATAGAGGCGTTTCGGTGGTGTATTGCTGTTACAGCAACGCTGAGAGGCGTAAATAAGATGCTCGGCGTACGCCGGCTGCCGCATGAACCATCTTATTCTTTTGATGATGTCTCGACTCCAGTATTTGATATGGCATTGGTGATTGTCATTCCATTTCATATCCTCGAGAGTGTGTAGTTCCCACTCCCCGAAAGCCAGATCATCTGGCATGCTAGCCACCAGCTTCTGGACGCCATCGCCGTGTTTGACGCTTGGGAACCGCAGAGCGGTGTTTTCTTCCTTCAGCACATTGTCATAGTACGTCTTCATGCCCTTCTTCTTGATCCCGCACTGGATATATTTGTACTCTTCACGCGTCACGAACGGGTAGAAGGGATTGTTTTGTAGGTTCGTCTCAAGGAAACCCTGAGTGTCGCGTTCCCATGGCTCAGCAATGTAATCGCTCAGCGGAGCACCGGCGCCGAAGTATGTTTCCGTCCGCGGCAGAGGAGGTGGCGGTGGTGGAGACTCCAAGTCTGCGATGTTTTCAAGGTGTTCGAGGTAGGGAGACACGTCCAAGTCTTCGACTGAATATTTGTAAGTGTTGAATTCACGACGCTGAGGAGGTTCAAGGCGTCGGGGCGCGCTGCGAACAGTCAGATTCTTCTGGCGTGGAACTTGAAGGTGTTCCGGATGGTGTTATTTGATATGTTTAGGTCGCCAGCTGTCTGAGGTGAACATCTTTCGGCATGAAAATTCGGGGCAATGGAAAGGGGTCTTCTTGGGCATAGTCAACGACACGTGAGGAGTGGAGTATTCACTGTAGAAAACGGATGAAAGTTGGTGCTGGGCTTAAGCACTCTGGTGTGGGTATAAGCTCACGATACTTGAGAGATTTATTGATCCTCAACACCATCACAAGGAGGTTCCTTACGCGCCAGGAGTTGCAAACACACTGCATGTGCGATGTCCCAAAATACTATGAATAAATAAAAAATAAACCTTGAGCAATCCTAAATCTTTGCGACGCATGTAATATTCGATGCCTGAGAAAAATAGATCAGAACAAAGGAAAGGAACAAGCCCACAACCCTAAGCCAAATGAATAGAACACCTCCACGCGTGCCTTAATCAGTGCCTGAGATCAATAGATCACAGCAAAGGAAACACACACAAGGCAAGAACCCGACCCTAACCCGAACGCACGCCTCCTCTACAACGTGAGGACTGGTTCACACCTCGCCTACCAAGCCTTCCGGGTGCGCCTCAGGGAGAGGGACATCGCGGAGAGGGACATGGGGGAGAGTGACATCTGGGAGAGGGACATCCGGGAGAGGGACATCAGGGAGACTGTCGCCACCTGCCGATTCGCCGAGTAGCTGCTGATCCACATCGACATCCGAGGTGTTTCCGGCTGCCTCAGCTTCTCGCAGAGTTGGCGCCGCTGGGCGAGGTTTTTGCGGCATCACAAGCAACAAATACTCCAGCCCACTGAGGGTATGAGTCTCCTGTGTTCGGGGTCGTGGGGGAGGCTCTGGGGTGTGTGGCTGTGGGGCAGGTGCCGGAGGTTGTGGCTGTGGGGTATGCTCGTGCATCTCCTGGCCATGCTCAGGTCGCAAGGTTGGCTCATCATCTACCATGGTATCAGCATCGTCAGCCGATGTATTTACCATCTCTCCCTGGCCAATTGTCCGAGGTTCTTTGCCATTATCCTCATCCTCATCCTCATCCTCCTCCTTATCCACCTCCTCTTCCTTCTTCTCATCTTCCTCCTCTTCATCTTGCTCATCTTCACTGTCCCTTTCCATCTCCACATCGCCATCTAAATCAATGCCGTCCGGTGCGTCCACATCATCCTCCATGCGCATATCCACATCAGAATCACGTTCTGAGTGATATTCACCGTCCGACTCGGTAGAGTCGGTATCATCATCTGAGGAAATTGACATGGCGGGCGATGCTTCCGGCTCAAAATATACCCACTCTACTTAGCCCTCTGTGTCCAAGTCTGCCTCTGACATATCCTTCTGCAACTGCAAAGCAATGGCACGAGAGATATCACCTCCCCCTGGGGTTTGTTTAACAATACCTTTCCCTTTACCGTTTCCCTTCCCCTTCCCCTCACCGTTCCCCTTCCCATCCTCAGTCGCCTTCCGTTTCCCCTCCCATGCTTCGGTCCCTTCCTTTTCCCAGTCCTTGTCTCACCGCCCTGCGTGTCCTCCTCACCCTCGTCGTCGTCATTGTCATTGTCATCACCAGGACAGCTCCTTGCACCGCTCGGCGCTCCGGAATCCGCCCAGTTCTCATCATCATCATCCTCGTCAATCATCTCATCCCAATTCAGTGGTCTAACGGCCAGGAAGTCACCTGGTTCGTACTGCCGGCAGGTTGGTGGCTCAATCATTGCCCTAAGATCATCGCAACCGTACCAAGAGAAACCCTCACTGGTGCATTTAACCTTCCCCGAGCTGGTTGTCTGCGGATTGGAGCGATCAGCTTGATCCCCGAAGGCGCGGGGGTTGTCCCACCTTCAATTTGTCATTTGGTTGTGGGTTTTGTCGAACATTTGCCCCATATATGATCAGAAGTCAGCCCACCACTCCCGATAAGGCGAACTGCTGCTCTTGCGGTGTGGCCCCATCAGCTGGAATTGTGAAAAGTGGCGAGTCGTGACTGCATCAAGAAAGATTATATCATAAAGGAGGTTCCATGCCCTCTCGTCCTTGACGCCGCAAATATTATATATCTGTATGAGTCCACAGATGTGTTCCGAGATGAATTCCTTTATTCGGTCCCGATCCAATGACAAGCGTCCATTTATAATCGATGTCGGCATCTCTGCCCTAGCCTTCCCCTTTCCTTTGCTGCTGCCCTTTGGTGCCATCGCTGTGAGTTGACAATGAATCTACATCCGAAACATTAGCATTATGATACAGTTGCATGTAGCGGAAGGAAGCCCAGAGAGAAAGTACAAAGTTGTGAGGTTATCCGGTGTGTTTGGGAACGACAGGTGTTGTTTTGTGCAAGTCACGTGATGTCGACATCAGGATGCTGTCGGTGTGTATAATATGGGAGGAAAAGAGAAAGGAGGTGTAGGCGGGAAGAACGGATATATAAACTCGAGTTCCGGCGATGTCTTGGTTAAACTTGGGAGTTTTGTTGGCTAACGAACACAAAACGGCCCAGCCTTCATCTTGCAGAACCACCAGGCACCTCATGAACTACAAGCCTCAAGACAAGATTGAGTACTGGCGGAGAGGAAAGTTTACGACGCCGGGCTTAGCGTTTGCATCGAACATTATTTTTACCGATCAGATCTCGTGCATCCTGCAGCAAACTGAGTAGTTCTCAGGTCGTCCCAACTGTGCAACCATCCAACACGGCTACCAACGCCTAGCAGTGGAAAAAGCCTACGCAACTGATGTCATAAGATAGAGAATACGTCATTGTTCGCTCTGCGATGCTTGCAGCTCTGCCAAAGGGGGATTTCCACCGGGAAGCTGAAGATATACACAGTTGATGGTTCGAAGTATTGTGCCCAGAACGAGTGCAATACGATGATAATCGCGCCAAGAAGACATAACCACCCTTCAAGCGGTGCAAATAGACCTTCAGACGTTGCTGTAACAGTGAATATCAATGCTGAGTTTAATCTGAGTTTAATCTGGTGGCAGTTAACTCCATAATTGAATGCTTTCGAAGGGATCTTGTCCCAGAGTATTGTCAGGGTTTAGAGTCTAGCGCGGTCTACACTGCGCCTCCCTTCTTTGTCGAATCCGTCCATGGTCACTCAGATAGGAGTCTACCTCGCCTGCCGTTGCATATGCATGCAGAGGATAGTATTCCTACCTTCTTAAAGTCGAACATCCATATCGGATGATTCCTTCCCAAAGCCCGCACCCTGTCACGTCTCCAGTCGTACAAGATGCTCGAAGTCTTCAAAATCAACAACAGCGTCGGCCTTTGGGGAATTCTCCACTTCGCCCTGCTAAGAGACGCGTTTCCGTACTGGCTGGCCAGAGCGATTCCTCTCAAGGAGAGAGTTCCGTAGCCTCTACAATCCAAGGTCAGAACTCCACCCCCTCATCTTCGCTGAACAATTCTTGCGTTGCAGATATCACCCCGTCTGCTACACACCGACGGTCAATGATTACTCCAACCGCCATGCTGGGTACAAGCAGTTGTAACACACAAGCACCCAGCGGAACCCCACAGACAGAATCAACGCGTCGCGTTGTATCCAGCCCTGCATCCAGCATTGCTAGCACTCCCACTCCTCTCAGCGGTCTTGAAAACCTGCCTACCCCCATCCCTCATCCAGAAGCCCGTGCGATCATTACAAATCCAGTGCGAACGCGAGCTACAGAAAGGAATCAGAGACAGAGCCAGTGGCAATTGCAAATGCAGACGGTGTCTACACCTGGATCAGCGGTCTCCGGCAGTTGCAGCATCCATCAATTTGGTCAATCCGACATGACGCGTCTTGTATTCACAACGAGCAGACTCCTGGAGCTCTACATGTGGAACAGACGGCCGTTTATGAGTGCAAGCAACTTGGAGACGGTAAGTTATGCAACGCGACGCATTGCGAAAGCATTAGCTGAAGCCCCACACTGGTAGATATTAGAGACGTACTGGAACACCGCAATGCAGCAAAACAACATTTTGTCCAAAGCATTTGAGGCACGCACAAAGGAGATCTTGAACAAGGTATGCTGAATCAATGGCCCACGTTGGATATTACACGCTCAAAACAGTACCAGGTTCGCGCACAAGTCGATACGGTTAAATCCCATTTCATTCAATCCGCAAGGGACTATATTGCAGAGCTATATGATCTCCACTGCTTTGAATCCAACGCAGAGCATTTGGAATACATTGATTCCCTCCTGGCAGACAATAAGTATCTTTTACCTTTAGCACAGGGTGTGGAAGGTGGGGTACGTGGTCCAAATCCAACGCAGAGAGTGTCGAAAGCTGCTAACGAATGGCCAGCATCAACTTTACTTCCTGGCGGAAGCAATCGCGCGGTTTATCTAGATCAAATTTTATCATCGGGCGAATAACCGCGGTAAGTATGCTGATGGATTTTATAATTTGGTGATTGACGACAAGGACTGTCAGATACCCTCGCCACTGATCATGTTTACCTGCACCGCCTTGCGCCATGCTCTACTGGAGTGGCAAAAGAACAACAGCGTTCATCCAAAAGCTTCCAAGTCAAAGCTGAAGGCGGACAGACCTGATCGCTCCAACTACTTCAATTACATAAATAACGGTGGTAACAACGCATCTTGCTGCGCTGCAGCGGGTCGCAAGTTGTTAACCTCGCCTGGCGTTGCAGACACATATGCATTCTTGATCAATACCTGGAACACACTACCGGAGAGCTACCAACAGAGGGTGTACAATAACACTCTTGCTACAGTAAAGCGTCAGATCCAACAGGCGGAGAACCCAACGCCTGCCGTGGTACTCAGTGTGGAAGCAGCGCATGTTGACAATGGTATTCTTCTTGAGTATTTGACCTCCGAAGTGGCGCTTGAGGAGCGTGTGATCAGAAGCACTGACCCAAACATCCCGATAGACAACAATTGCACGGATGACGAACTTCATTTCGGGAAGCCAGTGGGCAGCGCGGATTACCAAGATGAAGATGATGGAAGCGACGTGCGTGATGCCATCCCCACCGTCAGCTTGCGACGACAGCCCGTGACTGAACTCGAGGGGTTTGACCTGGGAACCAGTGATGTCGACGGGTATGAGGGCGAGGATGGCGACGATGCGTATGCGGATGAGGAGGCAGAAGCATCACAAGCTGATGATGGATCAACGCAGAATGTGGAGAACTGAGGGCATAGTAGGTTTGACCTGGGAGCCAGTGATGTCGACGGGTATGAGTGTGAGGATGGCGACGATGCATCGCATGCCGATGATGGATCAACGCAGAATGTGGAGGACTAAGGGCATAGTACTAGAGAGTGTGGAGATTAGACTGTATATTTCAGACCTGTAAAATACAATAATGGCAAAGCAAATGCAACAGCAAGCGATGTATCCGAAGCGAAGACTGTATTGTAATATGTGACAACATCTCAAAGCTAAACATATATGGGGCGAGTGCGGCATCCGATATATAGCTATAGCAATAGCGCAGAGGTACAATGTGCCTATCGGCCGAAGAAAGGCATAAACATCGCCAGGTGTTGTGTAAACGGCTACAGCATAACTGCAGCCCCTGCGAAGAGTGTAACACACGTGTCGTTCTGATGGTGCATATACCAGGCGCAAAGTAATGGAGGTAAGTATGCAATGCAACCTATTGCCTGGGCGACGGGTAGCATGTAATTCTCCGTCAGAGGGTACGACGTTCCGTCAGAGCCGTCAGAGCCATCCGGAACACCCGGGTGTTTCAGACGGAAACTAGCATTGTTGCTGATGTTGTATATTACCAACAAAGGTATACAAATATGGGTTCCAGGAAATATAAGGTTATTACAATACGCAGCCATCTTGCAGCAGAACGATCAAAGAAATGATTACCACCCATATTACAATGAGAGTGGGCTTTGGAACCCAGCCAAGCATAGATATGATGTGGTACAAAATGAGCAGATTGGCCTGAGGACAGTTGACAAGGATGTTCACAATTATGAATATGGAGTCAGGTTTCCTGTGGAAATCAATACTTCTATATTTATGTATAAACTAATCTTAGCTGCCAATCACCATTCAGGAGGACCAGTGACCCAGAGGATCATGTTGATGTTATTGCTTGGAGAATGAATTGATGTCCTCATGGTTTTTCACTGCAACCATCAGGGAAAGAAGAGCTGGAACTGGAAGATCATACTGAGTCAGCAGAAACAATTGAACAAAGGTTACAACAAATACCAGTATGACACGGGCCAAAAGAGAGAGGAAGAGTGAAATGCATGACAGAAAGAGAAGGGTAAGCACATCAATACCATTTGTGAGGTTCTGACTGGTGCAGGAATACTATTGAACCATAGCGGCAGTGCTGAATCTCTCTATTGACCTAAACTCACTGACAATCTCCAACCATAATTCACATGTACACAACAACTAGAGAGCATCAGGCTCTGCCACTGCCAACTCTCAACTAACCGACCAGAGATCCACACACACATCAGATGCCACACTCCTCCAGTGCAGTTTTACAAGCAATAACACTAAACTCTACAGAATATGACAATAGTGTGGTCCCCAACGTTCCTCCCTAACAATCCCAAACGGAGATGTCCTCTCATCAACGGAAATGTGCCTGGAGCTCCCCCAAAGCAATCTACCATGCCTGGAGCTGGTTCTAGTCAATCATCCTCGCATGCAATATCTGTTTCCTGCAATGTTCACATCTAGCCAGAATTACAGTCCAATGTGGTGTCCCATACCCACAAAATTTCATCAGCTTCAACCTTCACCAGAAGTAGTCTGCTGCCAATCTGTTCTGAGTCATGACACTATAGCTGGTGGCTGGGACAATGTATAGTTTCCAATCAATATTCTGTGATAGGAAGAGCAAGTGTTATGTACCTATGTCATGCAACACAACATTCACCACTACAACAGAATTGCAGTGGCAGCCACTATATATTTAGAGCCTCAATTGAAACATTCCATGCCCAATGGCATTCACTGTTACCCTTGCCACAATGACACAGGTGTCTCTCCTATGTCTTTAGAAATACTCTATGTACTGTTCCCACTTTCAGCGATCTTTGTAAATGTAAGATGTTGTGCCACAGTCCGACTGCAATCCCTCCTTCTCAGGGGATCAGCCAGTCGCAGTTATCCAATAGTTCTCAATTGTCATTGTCATGGTTGACATTGCTGCCACTACCACCATTTGTGCTTCACTCTCCACCACTGCAGTGCTTGAACAATACCATACAATGTACCCCACCTTATGATATCTGTAGCACTCCTGAGTATCCCACCAATTGGTACTGCAACTGGCATATTTCTCAATTTCCAAACTACTACTATCACTCACACTGCCACTATCAAGGATCTTCTGGAACTTCCAAATGTGCTTGAATTCCACATTTCACTTTTTGTTTGTAACATTGAGAACATGGCAGCCACATTTGAAGAGTCTTTGTGCCGTAACTTTGCATCAAGGGCTTTCATCATCACAGTACCCTGCTCAGCTTACTTATGCTGGGTATGAATCTTGCCACATATCAACTGGGTGTGAAACCTCCAATGATCTCGCTCAGCTATACACTGCAGCTGGTAGTACGTATATTCGCTCCTAGGCATTGTACTACTACCTGTACCTGAGCTATGGACATCAGTGCATACATTGACATTATTCATATAACTCTTAATCTTGGATGAGTGCTCCTGTACATTCTCGCAATCGCTCCAGTTCACAGCTAGCATATTATCATTCAAATCTCACACTTTCAACTTTGCCATTAACTGCTGGTGCTGCTTCAGCTGATACCACAGTGCCTTCAAATTTATCTGAACACCATACAGTTGCGCCAACTACCTTCTAAGTGCAAGAAGAATTAGTGACCATGCAGTTCCACACTGCTTCTTCCATGCAATAGACTTAGTCGCATCTTTCTTCTCTGGTACCTCATCTATACTGTCAAAAATGCCAAGAACCTGCTTCTGCTACCAGAGTAGTTCAATTTCCAAATACCAGCTATTGTCAACCAGACAATCAAAGAGAATGCTGCGGATTCAGCCCAGTGTGTTCAGCTTCAAGTTAAGCTAAAAGATACTGAGAGCTTGTCAATGATACTGCAATGCCAAATGTAAATCTGAATCAAGTTTATGAACTCGGCAAATTTCCCAAGCTCATAACCTCCTGTACCATGTCTACTCTGCTGAATCTCTCTGTCAGCCTGAACATACTAATTATCTCCGAGTCTAAGTGGCATATACACAAGAACTAATGTGCGTTGTGGTGAAACGGCGGAGCTACAAGGCAGAGATCCCATCATCAATCCTCCACCGCACCTCTCGCAGCATTCCGCAAGGAATTAGTGAGAAAGAGCGGTTCTGTCTCGAGGAGCGTAGGAAGAGGGTGAGAAGATATGACACTACCTGGCCATGAGGATCTACAAAATCTCGGAAAGAGTGAGTGAGATCAAAAGTTGGGAAAGATAGAGTGTGTGATTCGTTGAACGATATGAAGATGCAAGATAATATATGAGATGATGCTCTATGTACCCCGGGGTCTGCTAGATATATACTCCCCATTGCTCCGTCCATCACCATTACCGCTGTATCTCAGTGCGCCCACGTCGCCCAGTCCAACTCCGTCATCCCTGTATCTCCGTACACCCGCTGTAGCTCAGTCCTCTGCCAAGCTGAGTGGAGGTGGTGGTGAGAAATGGATTTTCCTGCCACAACTCCTCCCTGGCCCATTGTTCGAAGCACACCTCTCCTCTTCCATATAACCGTATACGCAAACCTGAAAGAATATAAGAATAAGACAAACCCAAAGGAAAGAGTCAGACGTAGACCTAAAGGAAAAACACAAACGTAGACCCAAAGGAAAAGCCATGAACCCAAAGGGAAACCATGAACCCAAAGGAAACCCATAAACTCAAAGGGAAAACCTAAAGACTCTCACTCGCTGCACACCCACTTTCTCCTGCAACCATCATTCTCTGCCTTGCTTTGTCCTTGACCACTTGTGAAGTACGAGATGTTGTGAAGCTGGGTATCGAATGGAACTATCGCCTCACTCATCGCGTACACTGCTGCTGTCACATCTGCCCGGACTTCACGAAACAACCGGGGGTTTTCCTTTACTGCTTGTTGGAAGATAAGTACGGCTCTGTTCCCCTTTCTTCTCTTGTGGTGTGCCTATATCTTCATCTCATGGTCCAACATTCTCTTGCAGTCGGGGTAGAGGCCAAGCCATTCGAGGAAGCAGCTCACATATTCTTCATTCTCAGCACGGTCGTCCCCTCAGAACTGCTACCCATGCTGCTGGGAGTAGCAGGCCGGTCTGGCTTTGGAGTGCCCTTCTGCTTAGAATCAGTTGGCATCTCTGGGATAGTTGGCTGGATCGTACCGGCCTCTTTCTGGGCGGGAGTGCTTGTTCCATCCTCAGATCCATCCTTGGCCAGCTCAATCAAAAGTGCTCCAACCTTGCTCCCATCCTTTCCCTGTTCCTTTCCCTTAGTTGGTGGTGTTGGCGGTGAGAGCATCTTGCTCTTATCGGGGGATGGAGGTGGAAACGTCTTGCTCATATTGGGGGATGGAGGTGGTACAGGCATTGCATGGTCAGCAGGCGGTACTGATGGTGAGATGGTATGAAGTTGGTTGGTGTTATTGCAGTCATGCATGCCAGGGTAGTAACTAAGTGGCATTACTAACCACCAGTACCATTTCAGACCCATAGCTTAGTAGTTGATTCCGTCTTCCAGCTGAGGGCAGCGTTTATCAAACAAACTTTTCACTTCCTGGAGGTCGCCGGAAGTATACCACCTGTTTGCTTTCGACATTCCGTTTAGCTTGGTGAGGTGGTCAAAGTATGCACGATTGAGGCATCTCTTCGCTATCCCGGGATGTCTGGATGTTTGGTTGGCAATCGCAGTCAACCGCATCCACTTCTCACTTCCGCTGAAAATACTTAGAATTTCCTGTAGTTCAGGCTATTGTTGCCAGAGGTCTCCCATTGTCTTTGTTGCTTGTGTTTTCCTCTGCTACGCGGGGTGTTGTTGTTTCATCATCACCCTGACTCTGCCAGAGCTGTCGAGAGCCTTAAGGAAGTCATTGTATCACTTCTATTTGAACTTCTTCAGGTCAAGGTTTCTCTCCACGAAGTTCGACAGCCAAGCGGCCTGCGCGTGGGCAGCATCGGAAGTCTCGCCACAGAGATCGTAGAGCTGAAACACCAAATTCACTTCATTTAGGGGGGAGAGCTCGCGAGCGGTGATCTCCACGGCTTGTTGTAGCAATCTGACAGGTCTATTGGAACAGAATTCTCCACACAGATGTGATAATGTCTCTGACACAAGGGTTACTGGAGAGGGGTGGCTAACGATAATAGAGATATGCGAGGATGGGGTATACGTAGTAACGGTGGTGGTGGTGGCTGCAGTCATGGTGGCTGTGGTGGTGGTGGCGGCTATGGTGGTGGAGTCGAGGCTCGTAGTGGCGGTTGAAGTGGGCAGGGATGCTTCGCAATCCAGGGCATCGCTGGGTGCTGCTGCGATGTCGTTGATTGTTGTAATCGTCATGTCGGTCCTTGGTCGTTGGTTATGGTTGAGATGGGGATAATGGTTGAGATGGCAATATTGGGTGCCATTGTCAGTGTGCAGAGGGAGATGATCAGTACAGTACAGAGGATGTCATTCCTTAGGAAAGTAGGAGCAGGATGCACTTTATATAGCTGGAAGGGAACTTTGGGCCATATCCTTCGTGATCCAGTCTCTATGTGGTTCCTGATTTCCCTAGTATTCTGTTCCTGTATCTCTGCACAACATTTTCGCTTCTTCCCCTCGTCTTTTTGTGCATGTACTTGGCGTTTGGGCATATCTCGCTCGTCGTTCCTGTTTTAATCGGTTATTTCCTGCAGATCCCTGCAGTAGTTGTTGTCTCTCTTGTCTCGAGGTCACTAGTGGTTTAGGGGAGAATGGTAGGTACGTTTTGTGTAACATGGGTGCAACTCAGCCAATAGGAATATATCTTCCCCCACCATCTCGCAATTCCACTCAATTGTGTTGTTTTGATTTCTCCCTTCATCTTGTAACTCGCCATCAATTGTGTAGCTTCAGTGGTGCTCTTTTCTGTTATGGTTCATGCAATGGTTCTTCTTCCTTCCCCTCTCACTTCCCCTCCCATCTTTCGCATCATTGTTTGGATGCATGGTCTGCCGGCACTGGATATGCCGGGTCAAAATACAAGTAAAAGGGTTGCATTTCACGCAGTTCCAGAGCAATGGTATTTTTAAAAACCCAGTCAAAAGTTGTGGATTATCTCCCGGTTACCCTCCGTTCCTTCACCTGAGGCTCCTCAACCATCAACCACTCCTCTGCTAGCATCCTCCTACCCAACTCTCCAATGACCAGTGCTTCTTCTGCTTCCCATATATCCTCCCAGTTCACGCCGCTTCCTATTTGCTTCCTCAGTGCATTCGATAGTCCCCCTTTTATGACTGACTGTTTCTCTTCTTCCTCAAATGATCCCTCCTCTTTCCCATTATATATCCCTTCCACCTTCCCCGCAAAAAATCTCTTCCTATCAATTGAAATTAGCAGACATTTCCGTACTCATTCACTTTGATCATCCGCCAGATCCACGGCTCGAAGGCCTTGGTCATGGTGTACATTGTAGTGTCCGAATGTATTATCGGCTCCAGCGATAGGAATTTTCTCGGTGGCCTGCGCTGGTGTCGGGGACCCTTCGCTAGGGATTGCTGGAATGTGTACCATGACTGGCATCAGTGGGAGGGGAACTCAAGCTGGGATTGAATACAGGGAGACTCCCGGCGCCATACTTGGTCCGTCAGAATCCAGGAAGGCAAGGGCATCGGCGGTGGAAGATTTGGTGAGGACTTACTTTCAGACTTTGTTGGATTTGAACGTCGAGGGGGCTCTGGGATCCAGTTTGAGTTTCATGACCCGCTTTCGCTCCCAAATCTCTTGGGAGGGCTGTGAGCAACATTTTCACCTGAGAGTACTCCGCCATGGCTCCCTTGTTGATCACAATGTGGCTGATATTGTTATAGGCGAAGATGAAGGCTGTCAGGCCGACGTTCCCACGTGCCAGCTGGTTGTTGCATAGTCGCTTTTCATATAATATCAAGTACATATGGACTCAGCTATCAGCGTGGCGGAAGGCGTCCCTTAGTAACTTTTTCAACTGCTTCCAGTCCTTCCTCAGATATCAGTTCATCATTTCGATCGTTTACTGGACTGTTTCCGAGCAGTAGTATGGGAAGGTTGCGATGACGTCTTCCGATGCCAGGTCGGCCCTGATGCGAGATTTAAGGCTTTCGTATGCTTCAAAGATCATGGCAACGCCCACTTCTCAGAGGACTGGGGCACCCATAGTGCTCGGGAGTGGCATTTGCTTCATTTCCTTCCCAATGGCGAGGGCCATGGACTGAACAAATTCCCTTTGATTGAGTACATGATTGGGCGAGGCGTTGGCGGAAGGTCCGGCGCTGGTGGAGGATCCGGCATGGCTTGCGGGTGCAGCACTGGAGCAAGCGGTAGAGCCACTGGAACCAGTGGCGGTAGATGATCGAAAGTGTAAGGTTGACCTCTTGGTACTGTTTGAAGCGGTTTGGAGATGGGATGGTGGATTAGGTGGTGAATGGGCAGTGATTGGTGATCTAAGGTCAATTGCTAGGTTGCGAGTTTTTTGGAAAGGGAGTTGGGTCAATTGGCGCTCTTTTTTGAGGTGAGCTCTTTGTTTCTTTCTTCTCTCAGTCCAGCTTCACCACCTCTCACAGTTTTCTCTCATAGCTTCCTGCCAAGTCGTCTATCGTGTTCTATTCCCTGTGACTTCCCACCACGACTAGCGGTATCCTCATTAGCACTCCTCACAATCTTGCAAGCATCGTTGATTCCGTTTATTAGTATTCCTTCTGGTCAGTGTCTTCCTTAGTACTGTGGTGGCGTCTGTTTTTTGCTTGTGATTTCTCGTCCCGGTATAAGGTCGGTGCCTGTCATGCTGGTCGAAAGTCGGTCCGTGTTGTCTCGGTGTTCGGTCGGTGCCTGGCGTGGCGGTATAAGTTCACTGCCTTTCGTCCTGGTGTTGGGTCGGTCACTCTCGTCCCATCTGTGAGGTCGGTTCCTGTCATCCCGGAATGAGGTAGGTGCCTGTCGTCCCAGTCTGAGGTCAGTGCCCATCATCGGGATATGAGGTTGGTGCCTTTGGTCCAAGTGTTAGGGCGGCGCCAGTTGTCCCATCTGAAAGGTTGGTGCCTTTTGTCCCGGTGTTAGGTAGGTGGTTTTTTTGCAGTAATCGTCCCAGTATAAAATCGGTGCCTGTAGTCCGCTGTTAAGTCGGCGCAATGTCATGGGTGTTCGTCGCGGTGTTAGGTCGGTGCCTCTTTCTTTGGTGCAGTCCAGATACGCGGCTTGCTGCATTCGGCATTCCATTCTGACAGTGTTAGAACCATCCCAAGGAATGTCATTACTTCCTTTCGCATTCGCCATGCTCGCACAGTAGGTATTTTTTATTCGTTTCTTCCCTCCATGTTTACCCGTATCAGCTTGTGGGTGTTTTACCCACCATGCCGTACTCAGCTTTCTGAACCAGAATCCGCGTTTGGGTGCCATTTGTGGTGCAACAGCGGAGCTAGACGTCCGAGATCCCATCATCACACCTCCTCTGCACCTCTCGCGGCATTCCGAATGGAATGAGTGACAATGAGCAGTTCTGGCTCGAGTAGCATAGGAAGAGGGTGAGAAGATATGACACTACCTCGCCGTGAGGATCCATAAAATCTCGGAACGACCGAGTGAGATCAAATGTTGGGAAAGATTGAGTGTGTGATTCATCGAACGATAAGATGATGCAAGATGAGATATGAGATGATGGTCTATCTACCTCGGAGTCTCCGGAATATATACTACCCGTCGCTCCGTCCATCCCCGTTACCCCAGTATCACAGTCCACCGCAGTCGCCCCGTCCATCTCCTTCATCCCTGTATCTCCGTACGCCCACGGTTGCTCAGTCCTCTGCCCAGCCGAGAGGCACTGGTGGTGAGAAACATATTTTCCCCCCACAGCATGCTGCTCTCCTTGCACAATGATAGACCTACTCACATGATGACCACACTCCAATCTGTCCCAGTAAACCCAAAGAGAGATGTAAATAGATATGGGTATTTTTTCAGAAGAAGAAGTCGCCTGAACGACAAACTCCCAATCAAATAGAACATTTCTGCAGGTAACACACGAACCATCATGTTCAAGTTGGAGTTCCCCATGAGAGGTAAATTTCTAATTGACTGCTAAGTATATTGTTGGTGAGTACTGGGAAGAGACAGAAAGTAACATAAACCACATACAAACTGCAAGGACACTGTCGAAAGGGACAAAACCTCATGGAGGTCAGTATAGCGAGTATTGTAGCTTTCATTGTATATTGATATTGCAGACTTGGTGAAAACATGTGAGCTGGACAAGAAGAGAGATTTGCACTCACATTATCAATCGCTAACATGCATGACCATTATTCATCTTCGGCAGTCAGTGGGATGAACTTTTTGTACATACGCCCAATGGAAATCATGTAGGACCAACTGGAGATTGACAGGGAATATGTTGCGTGGTTGACAGAGACATGTTGACCAAACAACCTACTTCGGAAATGCTGGCAAACATCATTGACAACATGATAATGTGTCTTTTTGCATCTCAAGACAGTGTGGTGGGAGATGGAGGAGTGGAGAATAAGAAATGGACCGACATACTATTTCAACTTTACACTATCCAGAATATGGCAGTGGCCCGGTACCACAACATGGCTCATGGCGGAATCTCATCATGGCCCTCCACAAACCCCCCCCAATTAAGGAAAATAAAATGAGCATGGAACAGAATAATAGTCACATGAAAGAGCTGATTATACACCTGGCTGAGAGTAGACCTGAAGATTGACCTGAAACTGCAACAGCTAAAAATACCTGTACCAAAAACACTACTGAAACTACTGAACAATAAGCCATAACTAATCTCATTAAAGAAGCAACCACCACTACCAAAAAATTTATCATATAAACTTTCACAAAGAAACTGGCCAAAACTACCATAGACAAGATAGCTCATCCCACGCCACAGAGTTCTCAATATGTTGAGCAGTATGCCACTGCAACTTGTACTAGCAGTAGCTTCTAAAATAATGCCATGGAGAGCGAAGAGTATGTAACCTGCTCTCCATATTGGGTCTCCCTGATTTTGAACAACAAAGGATATTAGACATAAAAGTAAGGATGTTTGTACTCAATGGGAGAATGATTGAATACAAAGTCATATTTATGATCCAATATGAAGTGAATATAAATCCTGAGTAGTTTATAGAGGCTAAGACTCATGTTGCAATTTTGTTATAATACATTTCATGAAGCTATAGTTGAGTTGGATACTTGACTTGGCAATATCTCATGCATGACATGAGGCTATGGGATATGCACACTGGAGTTTGAGGTGATATCACAATGTGAATATGCAAGATGTGAATGGCTATCCATGTTTTTCTTAGGGTTTATGTTAATCTTGTCATCCTTCAAGTTTATATAGAAAGCTATATGGAATATAACAGTGCAGATACTGAGGAAAATGGCCTTACGCAACATGTAACTAATAGAGGAGCTGCCCTCTAAATAGTAATCCATAGCATATTTGATGTGCAGCACTATGAGGCCTGTTGAACCTGCACATTAACTGGATTACGATGATACACATGTGATTATGTGCACTGTACACTATGCATCTTTCTGCATTGAATGAACTTGACACCAAACAGCGAAATGCACTTCATTGCATGCTCCCCTGTATGCTCTATAGTACACTCCTAATTGCACCTGATTTTACACTCCCAGTGTGCTTGACTGACACTTCCAAGTAAGTTTGCAAGTACACATCCAAGTGAGTATGTGCTCAAGTGCACTCCCACCAATGTTCTCACAGAAGCTCCCAATTCCTATCGATGGAACACTCCCAGCTTGCTAGACCATACGCTCCCATGTACGCTGTCGAGAGGTTTCCAAGAACACCTCCAAACCAGTTCTTAAGTACACTCTTGGACCTGCTCTGAAGGACGCTTTCAATTGGAATTATTGGCATACTCCCAGCCTGCTTGACTGTACACTCACAAGTACCCTCTCAAGAGACTAGACCTCCCAATCTCACTGAACTATATGGTCCCGTTTACGCTCCTGTGTGCTCGATGTAGAGACTTGCTGAGTTGCAGGCCCAAGGCACCAGGAGGTGTTGTATGGTGGGCATTGTTAGGAAGGCATAGTTTGGCTGGCGGCTTTACATAAATCACTGGTACTCAAGATATCAACTTAAAGCGAGACATGGTTTGTGTTCATACTGCGAAATTACATATCTGATTACTTCCTCCTTGGAATACATTTCCACAGATCGTAGCATGCCAAATTGAAATTGTCCCAAGCTCTAGGTGTAAGGTTATTGTGAATCAGTTAGTTTGGAGTTGTAGAAGCCCTAGAGAAGATGTTACTGATTACTTTCCTGTGTACATGTAGTATCATTTCAAGAGGGCAATCTGGAAGGTGGTTGTTTGGATTCTGGGGAGTATTATGAACTGGTGCAGGGCAAGAGTGGACAGTGGTAACACAAGGATGATATCTCCATTCTAAGGTTATCGTAGATCATGCACAGCAGAAGGAGTCATTATCTGAAACTGTGAAGTGTGAGTTCAGAGGAATTGAGTGGATTTGTGTGCACCGCACCATAGTTGGAGTTGGTTTGAAGCATAAGTTTTGTTTCTTAGGTGTAGCAGAAATAGTGATAAGATATTTAATAGTACTCATCTGCTTCTTGGATGGTCTTTTGCTTTGTTTTTCCTCTTACTCTTTAGTTCTTGGTAGAATTTCCCATCCTATTATAACCCCTGCGAGATTGCCCTTTCCAAGCTGCTGTGTATCCTTCACCATTAGTTGAATACTCTTTACTGCTTCACCAACCATAGCAGCTTGAGCATTTGCAATATGTGCCTGTTCACTCATGTATTGGGCAGTGTGTGAAAAGCACAATATCAATTTACAGCCATCACATTCTGGTACACATTGAATAAAGCTGTGAGTATAATTGGTATGCGATCGAAGTTTACACTTCGTGTAAGCAGCTTGTTCCAGTGGATATTCACTCTGTTGTTGCGATGTAATGATCTGCCGGAATACTGAGAGTAGTGGGAATTTCGGGTTTGTGAAGAACTGGTCATGAATTGAACGGACGGATCCCAGTTTTCCCAATTGCCTTGTCAACATTTTTTGGTTAATAAGCCAGAGCTTTGGTCTGCATATAAAGAGCACAAAGTAGTCATGATTTATACCAATAGTAGGAGTTAGAATGTGGTCCACCACTGCTTTCTGGTAGTGAATTTGAAGATGTGAATATAGTCCAACCTCAAGAGGTTGCAATAGATGTGTGGTGTGTGGTGGAAGACAAATTACAACAATATCATTGTGCTCACAGTAAGAAAGATACTTGTAGTTGACATGTGAGACATGGCACCCCAATGCCAATTGTGGGGATTCCCCCAGACATTCCTCCTGGGAAATCAGATCATATACCATTGTCAAACCACCATATCCAATTTTGATTCCAGTCCACCCCTTAGGTAATACTGTCCAGTGTACATTTATATGTTTCCCTTCAACTGACTCATTCCAATCGGATATATATTGACTGTATTTTCCAATCCAGTACGGTGGAAACTGAAAGTCATTTGCTAACCCAGCTTTGCGAGCAGTAATGAAGTCGCAGTTTCCATCATTCATGACTCATGGATTCTTTGTGCCTGAACAGGTAACTACTCAAGTTTGTGGAGAAATACTCATTACTATGTCTTGCTCATTGATGTTGGTTATTGCATAGAGCACATATTTGTGCTGCTGAATTATTATGCCAAGTGTTCAAAAGTGTTTATTGATAATATGAGGAATATTTGGATCAGCTTATTGGCAATTGATATGATTTGCAAATATTGTTTCATGAATAGGTTGCCAATCAACCAACCCCACATTCCATTTCTTTCAAATGATATTTTGTTGCAGAAGTTTATGCCCTTGTGTAATGTACCATATGTGTACTTGTTGCTCCATCCCTAATGTTGGTTGATGCAATACCATTTCCGTTAGATGATCTACTCACCGTGCAAATCCATACTTGTCCAAGTTTAAACTGTATTTCACAATAGCTCTCCCTGCAGCAGGAGGAATGATTTGTTTGCTCTGGAGTGCTTCCTATCAGTTGTGACGGCTGTTGCTTCAGTATGCAAGACTGGATCCTGGGAAGATCATATGCTTCAGCCACTTTTATCAAAGAGGTCAAGGTAAAAGCCTCTAGACCTTTCAGTGCAGTATTGTGTCGAACTTATAGTGTCAATTTGAGAATTTTCCTTCGCACTTTGACATTTGGAATTGTCCATGTAGAGGGCTGGTGAATGGTGGGGATGAAGAGAGTAGAGACCTTTGTTTAGTGCAGAGTAATTTCACTTGCTGGCAGATTACCTGGCTACCTCGCTTCACAAGGATGTCTCACATCCTCATCATATAGATTATGGTCTGTGGCATGTGCCATGTGGCAGGTGGCAGGTACCTGGCAGTGTATCATGTCCAAAATGATGTCAGCAGTCGGTATCATATTCTGAATTGTCTCATCTGTGTTCCCACTGTGTCGAGATCGCACAATGCCTCATGGTCATAGTGTAATCCATTACAGCCATAGATCCTGCAGGAAAGGTTGCCATTTGGATCTTGGGGAGAGCAACCATTCAACTCAGATTTTCAAGTTGAATCTGCTGCCTCCATTCCATTGATTGTGGTTGTATGTGTGTGTATTCAGTCAGAGGCTGATGAGGATGGCCTTGGAGATTGTATTGCTGAATGCAATGGTGATTATGTTGGTGATGGCAACAGTGATGACTACAGTAATGGCAATGGTAATGGCAATGGTAATGGCAATGGTAATGGCAATGGTAATGGCAATGGTAATGCTAATGGTAATGGCAATAGCAATGGCAACGGTGATGGTGATGGTAATGGTGTTCAGAGTACCAGAAGTACTTAGACAAGTAGGTTGGCTACTTCAATGTCAGCATTAAAGCTTTCGCAGATTAAGAACCATTTGGTAGTTAAAGCTTCCCCAAACTCGAAGTTTTCCATCAGCCAAATGATCATTATTGAACAGACTACTCTTCATAAAGTACGGCTCTCTCAGGTGCAACTTGCTACTACCCAGGCTGTTCAGCTGGCTCTAATTTAGACTTTCAGCATGGCTTTCAAACAGTCTCCTGACTGCCAGCAGGCTCTCAATTCAACTGGAAGCAAAGACTGCAGATAGTAAATGCTGATGTAGATTCATCTCCGGCTGCTAGTGATATATAGTTTCTTAGGCACACATGACACCCTCTATTGATTGACTATCGATGACAATAAACTCCACATTGTACAGGGGACCACAGGAAAGTTGCTATAACCTATGCTGGTGTGGGTGAGTCAGCCAAAAATTGATTTGCACTTTTGCTGATAGAGGTCAACCATTAACAAAGAGCCAGACTGGATTTGTGGTTGAAACCAGTGATATGGTGGTGGAAGCACCAGTAGTCAGGTATGTGCAGGCGTATGTGAAGGTGTATTGATTGTATAGTGTGATAAGACATATGGCAGTGACATAAGGTTGATCGATAACTAATAGTGCTGACTACAAAAGAAGCAAGTTTCATCATAGTCCTTGGCATAGTGACATTCATACTCCCAATTGGGTCAACACTCCTGTAGCAAAGCTAACCCGTTCCATTCAAACGAAAGCCGGCAACCAAGAAGAAGCGTAGTGAATCAAATTTCGTGGATTCGCTCCAAACAAACATTCACAATCAATGGACTTCTGTACCGCATTCCCACTGATATTCCCAGGTCTGATGCCATTCCTGTGGCCATTGCTGAGGCTATTCCTGACAGTGATTCAAATTTCATTACCGATTCCTATCCCAAGGCCTATTGAAAATACAGAAGTATCCACATTTCTCTTTACTAATATTGTATCTTTCTTGAGTATTTCTCCTCACAATAAGATGGTACTTCATGGATAAGAATACTGTGGTGTGTTAATAACTTTTGATACTTTTGTTATTTTTTGATAAAGGTTGTCTAGAAAGTTCCAGCTAGAACTTGTCTAGAACCTTCTGTTTAATTCGATTGGAAGAGGGATTGATCAGCACTTATCTTTGAAGATTGCGCCTAGATTGTCCTGTGTGATTTCTTACGGTTTTTGTGTATATTTTTACAGTTGCCGAGTATTTCTCTGTCTGTTTAAGTTATCAATCCATGACCATGGTCACGGACAATCGCTCGTTTGCTATTGTATATACAGAAGCTGTTTCTCTAGATAGAGAACAGTTCTATAAACTTCGTCAGACATCGACAGGAATAATACATTATCTCCTTCGAACTTCCTGCCTTTAGTATTTGCTTATATTTCGAACACTTCTTGAATTTGTTATATTAGCATTACTTCTCCTTCGTCTATTTCTATTGAGATTCTAATAGATCTCTTTGGACTTTCGCTGTTACAATCTATTAAGGCCATCTTCACATCCAATTCTGATCATTTCCATTGCACCACAATCCATCAGGAAGGTGAGCTTTGGTTGCAGCATTCAGAAGCAGTCAGTGAGCATCTCCACAGTCAGTTTATAGTGGAAGTCAATCACACTATCTCTATCCATATCCAGAGCTCAATAGTTTTTGGTTGCAAAGTGTGTAACTGCAGTTCAACAGTAGATTCTGTTCTTGATGCTCACGATCAGAAACTGTGAATCTGAGATTATCTGAGGGATAGTTGGAATGCTGAGCACTGTCAAGCGATGCAAGATGTGGGTGCGTCTCATGCAGCCAAAGCCAAAGGCATAGTATTCAGCATGAGTTGTCAACAAGGCAGTCAAATTCTGTGTTCTCGATCTCTAGTTGACCACTCCTCCAAAGATGATGACTAGTTCACATGTCGATCAATTGTCATCTGGGACTCCGGTATCATCTGAATCAACAATCCATTCAAGTGCGCCTTCTGCTTCTGCTCTGAAGCAGAGTCCGCAGGCCTTCGTACCATTGATGTACCAAAACTCACGCCTCAGAGTTATATATGCTCATTGCTTAGGTGGTGAGTGTATTGGCTGAGAACTCTGAAGGCATATGTGATATTGAGCCCAGTGGTGGTAATCATGTACATCAGGATTGTGAGCATCAATTGGTGTCTGGTCGGATTGCAGGGTCCTTCCACAGGCTATCTCTTGTGAAGCTTCATTGCCGTTGGCCTGGCACCTTGTCTGTACTGATCTAGGCTGAACTTTGCCAGGATTGCCAGAATGTAGCTGTGTTGAGGGATGTTTCGTCATGTGATGCTCCTGAATGCATTAGATGTCTATGCTGCAATAGCATGAAACACTCTGAAAATTATGCATCTGGAACCACTCCTTCATCTGACACTTGATCTTCCCCATGAAACCCTTGTTAGCAATAATGATAACATCATCGACATATAGAACAACTGTGGCAATGGCCATGAGATGATTCTCCTTGCCATGCAGGACAAATAGTCCTTCATCAATACTTGATGCCATGAACCCAATCGAGATCACAAAGTGTTCAACAGTGCTATGCCAAATGTGCCCGGACTACTCCAGTCCATAAAGAGGCTTTGTCAAGTGGAGTTACATCTTTGGCGAAGTATTTGATTTTCAATCGCTGTATCAGCTCCCATTCTGGGGCAAAAGAATATATCCCTGTGGTGGGTGCATGCACATCTCTTCTTCCAAGTCAACTGCCAAGACAGCCATGAATATGTCCATTTGATGAATCTCCAGATCATACTTGGCAGCAAGTGTGAGTTTCAGGCAAATATGGCCCAAGAGAGCTTTGAGTTGATGTGTAGCCTTGTACTCAATGCTGTTGATTTCTTGATTTCCTCTACAGACTATCCCGGCCTTGAACCACTGAGCATTGCCTGCTGAATTGTGCTTCATCAAGTATATGCAGGAACTTTCTGAAGTCTATCTCACTTACAGAATGTCCACGAAGTCTCCAATGACTTAATACGGATGAATTAGATCAAACTCTGCTTTCATCACTGGATTAGAATTCTGGGTGAGCAGAGACTCGAGGCACTGGTTCGTAAGACTTTGGATTGTTGATCCGATCCTGATGATTATTGTTTTTGGAGATGGCAGCTGCAGCGTGGATTGGAATCATATCCTGGAGATTCTCATCTTCAAGAGTCAATTGTGCAGACTCTGCCAACTATGTGTTGAATGTGGAGTGTCGGTGACTGCCTCCAGCCGGTGGCTTCCACGCATCCGCTCAAGGCCAGGCTATTGTATGGATAACGTCTTTAGCTTCAGAGGTAATTCATCGTCCAATGGCTCCCCCGTTCGATTTTTCAAGTGTCCATTCCTGGCTGGGTGCTTCCCATCTGGCTGAGATGTTTGAAATCACTTCACCGCAGGTATGTGTTCCACGATGCCATCTCTATGGCTGTGCTCATTCAGGATCGCTTTATCTGCAGCATTCAGTGCTTTGTAGCATGTTTCTTCGCTCAATACCACATCGCTGGAGCAGTGAAGCATCTTGGCCAGTGGGTTGTTCACCAAGTACTGCTCAGTCAATACACTGTACCAACCAAATATGCCAGGAGTAGCTCTGTAATTCATCTTGTTTCATTTCCCATTCAGAACCTGGATGAAACCCGAGGATTCAAACACTCGGAGATACTTCGAGGATGGCTTCCGCCCGTGCAAGGCCATTTACGCAGTCTTACTGAGCACTAATCATGTTGTAGTGCAGTGTTGGAGATTACCGCCACTGTGACTGCAACAGCCCAGTACATCTTTGACAGTCTGACATCATCCAGCATGCAACATATGCACCCCATGATTGTGTGGTTCAGCTGTTTGACGACTCCGCTACACTCAAGAATGTATGTTGCAGTCATTTCCTTTGAGGATCGTTCTGATTTTAAGTATTCTGCAACCATCTTCTTGGAGGTATACTCACTGCCTCCATCAGTTTGAAATCCCTCCATTTGCTTACCCGCCTCCTGTTCTCAAATAGCTTTCCTATCTTCGAATTTATCCAGGGCTTCAAATACGTACTTTATTATGCACTAATCTGTATTCCTTGTGGGGTCAGTGATGAAGTGCAGCATTTATTGACATTCTCCAATAGATGTTTGCCATTGTCGTACTGCTACTCACCTTATTTCTGCTTGGAGAGTCTGGATTTCTGCCATTAAATTCCAGATCTGGCACAACAATCTATGACCCCAGATGATCATTTGGAGTTTGACACTTGGGGCAAGCATGTATTCAATACCCATCACATTGGCATGCAGGATGTGATCAGCTAGCCAAGATGCGAGAATTGGCCAGGGACAGTGCATTTTGCAATTGAAACAAGGACACAGAGCACCAGAATTGATGCCTCCTTCTGCAGGATATTGATTGACTGGTTTCGCTACTGTTTTGGCAATATAATACAGCGCCTCTTGGTGTAAATTCTTCATGGCTGTTATCAGATGTGGACATCCTTTGGGATTTGGGTGGCACAAGGAGAATGGCAATCACAACATATACATGCTAGCTGAATTTGCATTATACAGAGGACTGGCTATTCAAAATGTTCAGATGTCTCAGCAAGCACATCTCTCTTCCAAAACTATTCTTGAGCTGAGTCTCATTCGATCCACAGATTAGTGGAACAATGATTACCACTGCTGGAAGTCTAACCGATGTCTCCCACCACCAGTCTACTCCATTCATCTTGGAATACACTACATAGCCCTTCTCATTCAAGGTACAGATTGCTGAAGTGACATTATATTACTGAATTGGGTTCTGGCTAGTGTTAGCAACGGGTCCGGGTAACCCGCCAGCGGTCCGGGTTTTGACTGGCGGTTCGGTTCGGTATGGTTCGTTACCCGGCCAAAAACCCGACCCGCGTTGGCTTGGTGGGTTTGTTACCCGGACCGGACATAAACCCGCGGTTTTTTGGCCGGGTTGTACCCGGACCGCGGTTCCGTTTTGCGGTTCCTCCAACTTTCGCTCCAATTAAGTATTTGAGTTCTGATCGTATCATGACATGATCAGTACGTAGATTGTGCAGTTTTAGCCGCTCTTT
>Ga0307512_10000092_pt1 | contig 108633 bp, 99 predicted proteins | sample 14_EM_MG_FD_200267 | JGI IMG/M metagenome (GOLD analysis project Ga0307512, IMG submission 200267) | Populus trichocarpa ectomycorrhiza microbial communities from riparian zone in the Pacific Northwest, United States - 14_EM | ecosystem: Host-associated > Plants > Roots > Unclassified | place...
ATTTGATAGATAGAATTCTTAATAATATTTTAAGATTGTCTTGGGTGTTCTGAATGTTTGGCTGCGGATGCTGCTTGCACTTGTTCCTCTCATTGCCGGAGCAATGTCATCTTCTTATAGTCGTCTTCGCGGGTTTGTATGCCGATACTTCGACACAATGACTACAGTGCTCCTGATAGCCTTATCACAGTCACACCATGCAAACTTAGCATGTGCCCAGTGATCAGTTGCCACGCATCCCAATAGGTTATCGTGTTCATGCAATGTGGTTTCAAAGCATTATGCTCCTGATAAGAATCAGGCCATCCATCACATGATATCATGTCAGACAGTGTGTCAGATGAAACTTGAACTTAGACATCTTACTACCCGTTTGCAACAGTAGTTGGAACGTCTGCCAACAAAATAGTTGGCAGCGCTTTATTTCAAATTAATGCCTCACCTTAAAGGCTATTGGGCTTGCATTAGAGATTTAATCGGTGACCAACCAATACTATGCCAACGTGGAAATTGACACGTCAGCTCATAATCAATACGAGTCTGACATTGCAATGCATACTAACTCAAACCAATGAGCAGGGTTGCTTCATGCCTCTTATCTTCAGCCAACGTCATAATTCCCTCAGTTACATCATGCTTTGACCGAGACCATTCTCTTTGGCCGGGGAGTACCCTGGTTGGTCTTATCGCCTGAGGCGATGAGCCAGAAGTCCCGCGTACTCGCATATTGACTATCGACTGCTGTGTTTGTGTGTCTGAGTAATTTTCACTCCAATTAAACAATCCCGCAAGTATCTAGGATATGAACGTGGTTGAAAACAATCCACTTGGCAGATGTAACATCTTTCGATCTGGCAGCATCTTTGCGTCATCAAATAAGGATTACTGTAGTATGTACCCTTTCAATGAATTCACTAAGCAAGAACACTTGCTTATTCAATCGACGCGTGACTCCTATATATCCCCGCTAAAGGACATAGGACTCGCCCTCTGGTGACGTCATGAATAGGTGTTATGCATATCACGGGACTAGACCGAGAGTAACTCCGTGACCTGTATTCATCTACTATCGCAAGCACCATTATCGCTGGTAGGGGAGAACCCCTAACATATGTCTACATTTAATACATTATAGCATATACTTGCACATATCTGTACATGTTTGTATATATTCAATAACTTGCCTCCAAGATAAATACTACTACAGGTATCTCTTCAGTTAACTATGATATAGTATAATAATATTCATGTAAAATTTGAATCTTTATTAGTAGATATTCTGACCTACCCACTAACCACTATAGTATATATGTAGGTTGCAAAATATAATAAGATATTAGAGCTGTTAGTAGGTATACTTGTGTATTGCCATCATATTATAGCAACAGGATTATTGAATACTGGGTAAGGGAGAATGGCAGAGTTAGAAGATAGAGTGTCAATTATAAATACATTGGTATACCTCTTATAGTATTCGAAGGGAATTAGTGATACATAGTAAACCTGACTAGAGCAGAATCAGAAGAGGGTTAGTGGATTTGGCAGAATATCAATTTATAAAATATCGTACAAATTGCATGAATCCACAATAATATAATCTGTATGTGTAGAACCAAAAGCTAGATAGAACAGTGTATATTTTATTCTATATTGAAATACTCCCTATCTATATAATGATCTTCAAAATATAGATACTCTCAATTATCCAGTTTATCTCTGTTAAATCTATACATCTGTTTACCCCTCTTTACTATTAATATAAGTGGTAGTATTAAGCAATTTACTTTCCACTTCTACTTATTCCAGGCACTTTGGGCAAGTCAGATTTCTTCTCTGCCATATTAACTGTAGTGCTATACCCAAACCCAAAAGCATTTAAGAATGATATAATCCAAAGCAAAATCTTAAATTCAGAAAAATAATATAAATATATATAGGCTTTCCCTTCTTACATGTTGACTTGATTCCACCTTCCACTGCATCTACATTTCATTTCCTGTAACCTGAAATATAGGATAAGATATTGACAAGCCAAGTATTAAATTGAAATATTGTATTATACATTAAGTGTATAGCTGCTGCAATTTGTATGAAAGTTTCTATAACCAACTCAGAATCTTCACTGACTGCCAATTAGAAGATGGGTAGAGCTTTGTAGCCCATTCAATGCGATGAGCAGGCAGTTTATATGGTTTCTTGCACTGGGTCCACAAGGTGGAGAAAGCATAAGCCACCAAGAAAGGATGAAGTTCTTCTCTGGATGGGGACAGGTCCAGATAGGAACGTCAAGTCAACTGCAGGACGCATTCTGGCACAGTTTGTTGTGACGAACCTGTCGAGACGATTGATTGATTGAGTCAAATCTAAGATGACACGTAGCCTATATAGTAGCTGCCAGCCCTAACCCAAAGCCACGTGATGACGTACTCTACAAAGACTCGGTCTAGCACTCCTCCAGGGCGTTATCACGTCCGTCAAACACTAAGCCATTGAAAAACAGACAGAAAACAAACAGAAGACAGCAGACAGAAGCCAAACCATGCTATGCCCTGAGCTCCTCCCAAATGACCATTCTCCCACTCATGCCATTGGAGGCGTCAATCATAGGCCTATTCCTAAACTCGGTAGTCGATTGTGCTGTCGGCTTCAACTGTCATGACTTCCTGTTGACTGCTCCTCCGAAGATGACACACAGTCCTGTTGTATCGTGATTGGTATCGTGGTGGAGCATATATATATACCTGCAGTACTTGTGTGTACTGTATCGAAGGGACTGCTCCAACCAGCTGGAGAGTCATTGATTCCTGTACGCAGCCTCTCGGTCCCAATCATGGGTTGTGCTGTCGGCGTCGAGATTGGAGACGCTTCTCCGTGGCGATGTTGACTTCCGCTCGACAAACGAAGTGGAAGTCTTGATCGTTGTTTCCTATAAACACAAGTGCTCATAACCTGTTGTACGGTGGCGGATGCTCGCGTAGTCGAGTATGTGCGTGCGTATGCAAAGGTGTGTCTGTGTCTGTGTCTGTGTCGGTGTTGAAATTGGAGACGCTTCTCCATAGCTGCAACTCGAATTGGAGATGCTTCTCCCTAGGTCGCTCTTCCTGGGCTAGCCCTAGGAAACTCATTCCCGTAGATCATGGATCCCCGTACACGACCTCCTGGGTGCAGGAGGGGTTGTTGTCATTGAAGGTTTAGGGTGAAGGTACACACTGTACAGCTCCTAGTAGTGCTTCCTCGTCCTCACAGTAGAGGAGTCCACAGACTTCGTGGATCCATGGCCACATTTGCCACTGCCGGTCTCCCGCGTCTGTCACAAATCACATACCCAGCGCACTGTAGGGGACCAACCGCTGCGCTCCCCAGGGGTTTTGTGTGTGTTTGCCGACATCTCCCAAGTATCCGCGGTCCATTACCTGCCCACTTCACATAGACTATCCAAACCATACTGTATGTTGATTTGGTTGGCTGGTAGCCGGTTGACCTGTTACGAATTCGTTTTGAACACATTCCGATTGGTGCCGATGTTGACTCCAACTCATCCTGCACTCCTGCCAAACTGCTCTCCGTACTCGTCCAGAATGTGTTCTGTCAACATGGCGTTCGGTTGCTGTAATCTCGTATACCCGTAGAACTCAACACCGCAGCCATCACAGCCATCACGGCCATCACGGCCATCACGGCCATTGCAGCCATTGCAGCCATTGCAGCCATTGCAGCCATTGCAGCCATTGCAGCCATTGCAGCCACTGCAGCTCTCCAAGCAGTTGAGTGAGATTTTGTCAAGAGGAAGCATTGTTTGCACCGTTGAATTGTCGTCCTGAGTCCGGAGGGTGTCCTGATCCCGGATGCGTTCGCAACACATCCGGGACCCTGCGGTCTCGCACGTAAGAAGGTTCGCGATTCGACTGTGATCTCCACTTGATTGGTGTCGAAAATAGTGTCCAGACCGTGGTCGCGCCCAGGCTCATAACCTGTTGTGACGAACCTGTCGAGACGATTGATTGATTGAGTCTAAGTCCAAGATGACAGGTAGCCTATATAGTAGCTGCCAGCCCTAACCCAAAGCCACGTGATGACGTACTCTACAAACACTCAGTCTAGCACAGTTGAAGTGAGTTTTTGTCGTTGAGGATGCTTAACCGAGCATTACAGAGCTCGTTGCCTTGGTTCAGACATTTTGCAAATGGGCTGATCCGTCAGACTGCTGGTGTCGTGATTGTTGGGGAGAGACAACAACCTCCGATGGAATCCTTGCACGATGGAAGCTACAATTGTAAGCCTCTTTTTGCTGTTGGTACAACTTATACTGTTAGTGTAAGTGAGATCCAAGGGGCTGTACACCTTGTTTTGCTGACGCCACAGCCAGATAGCATGTGGTGGTACTTGAGCAACACGATTGACTTGAATCATTTCAATTTGTTTGACATGTAGATTATCCAATTTGAAGCTTGAAGTAATCATTGCAGCAATATATAGCAATCTGATGAGTGGTTACTCTGGGTGTCTTAATTTTTGATATGGGAGTTGTGCAAGCTTGTATATAATCGATGTCTCAAGGGATTAAATAGTTGGGAATATTCTTGAAATCAATGCAATGGTTCAAAAAACCATCGAAACAAATAAAATCTAGAGGACTAACGTGAAACAACGAAGTGCAGTAAATTTGCTTAAATTGCTAAACAAGCCTTTCAAATGTCATGAAGACACAATCACATCATTGAATGCTTCGAAGCATGATAAAAGATTGGCAATAAGTCCCTGGGATTATTTGTGGAGAATGAGGAGAATGATCATTGTGTGGGGTCCAATTTCAGAAACCAATTTCGCTTTTTGCTGATGTTAGCCTTAGATCTGTAGCATTTCTCCTACTGTGATCTACTACTCTACAACTCCAGATGATGGGTATCCCATTTGCAATCATATCTACTCACTTATCCTCATACAAGGCCATACATAGCCATTTGGCTTGACACTTTAATGACTCTTACAATTTCAGATACATTTTACATATGGGATTTGATCAGTTACCCCTTTCCGGCCCATCACAACACATGAACTATGTGCGAGATGATGTACAAATTGGACAGTACTAATCGCTTCAACAAAGTCTTCTGAAATTGCTATCCAAATGACTTTGACAGTGACAGAGACGATCTTGTGTGGATACCAGATACCATTTGGCCAGAGAGGTGTTGTGATACCTGAGAATAGCCAATCATCTGGATTTGACAGCGACCAATTGCAGAAGTCAATAGGGTTGATATGTACACCCAATTGAGATGATTGATAGAGTCAATTCCTTGTTGATTGCAGCGGCCAACTGGCCAGGAGATGGGTCAGTAACCAACTAAGTCTGAGCCTGAATGATACAAAGAGTTGCCTTACTGCAAATGGCGAAGATGGCTGTACTGTTGATATCCCTGTGGATATTGTCCAATCAGTGCAATCGCCTACAAATCATAGTGATGACATAGGCCACAATTGCGCACACTGGCACACCAACTGTTGAATTCCACTGAGCTAGGTGATTCTCTGATGAACATAGAGAGGCATATATAGTATTAGCAATGGTTCTGGGTTACACGGCTTCGATCTGGGTTGGAACTGAACCAGAGGCCGTGGTTCGGGTCAGGCACCGCGAAGAAAGCCGAAATGGTTAACCAGTGCCAGGTTGTTACCCAGACCACAGTTCCATTTAAAAGTTCCTTCAACTTTGACTGAACTTTGGATGAAATTGAGTTTTTGGGTTCTGATTGTATCGTGACATGATCAATACATAGATTGTGCAGTTTTAGCAGCTCTTCCACCTCCTGATCTCAGATTAGTGATCTGACCAATATTTGTTGAATCGCTGTGAAATAACATGAAAGATTACGCGAACTGTGGGGATTTTCGATAGCGACTCAACGAATATAGGTCAGATTGCAAATCCGAAAGCCTCCGGTAAAAGAGCGGCTAACACTGCACAATCTACATATTGATCATGTCACGATACAATCAGAACTCTGATACTTAATTGGAGCCTAAGTTGTGAGGTTGAAATGACTGGTGTTTGGTGGTAAAACCGGCCCAATTGCAACTGTTCGTGATTTGGTGTGGTAAAAGCTGTTGCAACTGTTTGGTTCTGGTCCCAAACCTAACCCGGAAGCGTTCCAGCGGGTTGGAACCATTGCTGACACCAGTGCAGAGAATCACTATCAGTTTCCTGCAAAAGTGCTGAATAAACATCCTTATCTTGGGAGTGATTGAGTGGTTTAAAAGTTCATCGCTGTATAGGAGCACATTCAAGAATGTCACACATCAGGTATGAGTGATATGTGACTTCAGCAACCATGACTTCATCAGGATAATCCCCGACCCAGCCAGCACACAGAGAATAATGGTGTCTCTTGAATCCATCCATACAGTTCCACTTCAAGTTGGGGCAATTTATGTCAAGATTTTTGAGTGGGGACAGTACGGTTACAACTGCAGAAGTCCATGCCTCTTTGGTGTTTTTACCACCTTTTGGGGGATGGGAGATCAGCAAAATGAGAATCCAGACGCGCTTTTTAAGTGTGCAGCAGATATCTTTTCAAATATTACCAGTTGTGAAATCCAGCGGCCACTCACTCAGATTGCCCGAAAAATTGGTCAAGTAAGTATTGTAGAATGCACAAATCCCTGGCACAATCATCATTCTGGCAGGGAGTCAATACTACATATCCCATCACCAATCACCCATGTTTGACTCACAGTGTATTTTGCGACCTTCCAAGTCTGTGAGGCACACTGGTTAAACATCATGATGCACCTAAAATGGGAGATGCGTCAAATGAACTGTATACATTGGAAATATATCGCTGTTGTATAATGGTCTCATGATATGTGAATAATCCTCAATCCAACTATCATCACTGAGCCCAGAATTGAGTTCGGAGAGTAGATTTCACCAGAAATCTGTTACTTGGAATGATTCAATTTTGAGGTTGTCCAGTGCACACTTCAGACATTGATGGATTAAGGTTTTTGAGTGCTGACAACATAATTGAGCTTGTTGAAAGCCGTGTGTGGGCCGAAATGGATACCATGGATTCCATAGCTCTGAGTACTTGTGATGCTTGTTATACAATCCAGTTGTTTTGCCATACACTATCCCCCCTGTAGGGTCCGCTTCAACTATATCACTATAAGCGTTTCTGATCATCGCTGCAGGCACAGGGAAAAATGACCTTATGTGATGAGTAACTCATAAAGAAGCTGTTTTTGGGCCGGTAATCCATGGCACATTTGACACGTGGCACTATGAGATCCTATGGACCTACAAGTTGACTCAATTACTATAATACGCCTGTCATTATGGGCACTTGATACTATACATCATGCTGCATTCAAAAACACTGCCAAATGCACTTCATTGCACGCTCCCAAATATACTCTGAAGTACACTCCTGATTACACTTGATTGTACACTCCCAGCCTGCTTGACGTACGCTCCAAAGTAAGTTCACAAGACACTGCCAAGTACACTGTGAGTACCCGCCCAAGGACACCTCTGCTTACGTTCTCACATACATGCCTGGGCATGCTCTGAAGGGCGCTCCCAAATGCACTCGATGGCACACTCCCAGCCTGCTTGACTTACACTCTCGAGTAAGCTCACAAGACACTCTGAAGTACACTCCAAGTACGTTCTCAAGTACACTTCTAGGCATGCTCTCAAGGACGCTTCCAATTGCACTCAGTGGCACACTCCCAGCCTGCTTGACAATACACTCCCAAGTAAGCTCTCAAGACGCTCCCAAGTACTCCCCAAGTATGCTTCCAAGTACACCTCCGAGTATGTTCTCAAGCACACTCCTGGGCATGCTCCCAAGGACGCTGCCAATTGCACTCGATGGCACACTCCCAACCTGCTTGACGGTACGCTCCCAGTAATGTCACAAGACACACTCAAGCACACTCCCGAGCACGGTTTCAAGTACACTCCCTATCTCACTTGACTATATGCTCCCATGGATGCTCCTGGGTGCTCGATGCAGAGACTTGCTGAGTTGCAGGTGCCATGCACTGGGAGGCTGGTGTCAGGTGGCATATAGTGGCCGAAATCATGATGTCGGTCGATATTATAGTCTCAACCTTAACTTTAGCGTACCCACCGTGACAAGATATCACAATACCTCATAGCCATGGTGTTGACAATTGCAGCCTTAGATTCTGTAGGAAAGGAAGACAATTGGATCTTGGGGAGAGCAGATCTACAACTTAGATTTTCCAGTGGAATAGGCTGCCCGCTTCCCACCAATTTTCGGTGTATGTTTGCCCATTCGGTCTGGGGTTGATGGCAATCGTGATGAAGGCAATGGTGATGTTGGCAATGGTGATGTTGGCGGTGGTGATGGTGTCGCTGATGGAGATCATAGAATTAGAAGCACTTTGACAAGTAGGTCGGCTACATCAATGATAGCATCAAAGCTTCCACACATGTAGAGCGTTCTATTAGCCCAAGGTTCCGCAAACTCAGAGTTTTCCATCGGCCAACACCTTCCCGTCGAAAACCCTACTCCTTCCGAAGTGTGGCTCTCTCAAGCAAGCTATCAAGCGGGCTCCCCAGCAGGCTCCCAAGCAGGCTATCAAGCAGGCTATCAAGCAGGCTTTCATACAGGCTTCCAAGCAGGCTTTCAAGCAGGCTCTCAAGCAGGCTCTCAAGCGCCAGCAGGTTGCAACTTGGAGTGGACTTGCAGCGATATTGTGTACAGTATGGGAATACGAGAGAAGACTCCAGGCAGGAACGACAGGTATTGGTGCATCTCCGGCCGCCAATCTTATATAGGTCTATAGGCTCACATGCATACCTCTGTGATTTGACTATAGATTCTTGTAGGCTGCACGCAGCACAGGGGTCCATGGGAAGATTGCTTTGAGCTGCATGTGTGCGCGTGTATGCATAGTGCAGCCTATAGTCGATTTGCACTTTTGGCATTGTGGGTACATGTCAGATCAGACTTTGGAGGTTCTATGGTTTCTTCATCAAGAGTAGCTTCAGGTGGCAGTGCACCAGGAAGATTGTCTATGGGTAGATCATTAGTTGACTAGCTCATCGATGGCCAATCAGGTGAACATACCAAACTCCAATCATGATGGCTCAGATCGATCCTTGCCTGCAGGGAGTAACATCGCATCAGGTAACAGCCCTTCATTCATCGATATTGGGTGCTATTACTGTTAGTGGGCCTCCAGGTGGTTCTTGTCAAATAATATCAGTCTGACAATAAAGCACTTATGGTATGTCTGGTGAAAGTTGACCATGTTGAAGAAATGGTCCATGTACACATGTATGGACAATTCTATATGCTGAAACAGCAGGTTATCCAGAGCCTCAGGGATAGTAGTTTGAAAGGGAGCTGACTGAGGTTAGTGTATCATTTTCACAGCCATATCGCACCCTGCCAAATACCTTGGAGGGGTAAAGCAAAGTCACCTTATAATCAGGTATCGTTATATACCAGGATATACATCAGCAAAATGTTAAATGGTTTGGAAGTCATAACTCAATGACTCAGCTATTCTGAACAGCCACACCAATCCTTCCAGAAGCTCCCAGAAGCTCCCTAACAGGCTGAATGCAAAACGATGTGCTTCTCAGGTGCTCTAAGAGTACTTTCAGGTGCTCCTCAATGCTTCTGATGTAGCAGAACAGTATTCAAGTGTATTCTACAGAATATGAAGTGGTCTTAAGGATGCTATGAAATCATGCCTTAAAGTTGGTAAAATTTCGAAGCTGCTGGGACTACGACACAGGTCTAAAAGTCGATTCCGGTGAACCTGGAGCCTAACTTTCTGGGAGTGATAATATATTATCTCTATATTGAATTGTACAATTCGATAAACTATCTCACAGCTACACACCTGAATCAGGCATTCAAATCTAATTAATATACAGTCCAGTAGGTATCTAAAACAACATGATTATTTACAAGCCATATTCTATTGATGCTGCCTGATGCAGCATTCTCCCTGACCAAATGTGCCAGTCCAACTATTGCTCCAATGGGTACAATATTCATCGTATTGGTCTGTTTGACAACCCGGATGAACCCGTCAACACAATCAGCTCAACTGTGAAGCTCTTTGTAGTTTGTTGAAAGCACCACCGCATATTGTTGAGCTGGAGGACGTAATACCCATTGTTGAGTCTTCTTGCACCTGTTAGAAATGGTTGAGATTGCTTTCCCAGCTGGCAGGCCCTACTGGAATTGGAGGATCTGAGTTGGTGGAGTCCAGATGAAGTAAAATACATGGGAAGAAGGAATTCGTCTTTGGAAGGTGTTATCGAGGTCATTCTCTTCACTTTGTGTATACTGCACCCAGATGTTATAAGCTTCAGGCATGATCCCTTGGTTGTCATTGGTATATTCTACCTTGCAATCAATTCCCAGACGCTTAACAGAAGTAGGGTTGTGAAATGGTTGAAGGTAATACAACAGCCCATTCTGGAGTATAATGAATATACTGTCTATGAGTACATTCTGATCATATCCGAGCACGAGTCCAGTAACTTTGTGGCCCCAGTCCACTTGAATTTGCACATGGAATTGCTGTCCAAAGTTACAAATTCTGAAATCTTCTGATGCATCTCGGAGTAAGGTTAATTTGATGCTTCTGCACACTCCACGGACATGTCTGTCTCTCAAATGATATACCTGCTGTAATATGGGGCAGATGAAGGGCTCGTCCTGATTTGATTCGAGACGTAACAGATGGGCTCTGCGTGTACTTAGCCATTTATCGGTAGCGGACAGTAGGTTGAAAACTTTCGCAGAGTCAACATTGTACCAGCCTTGGAGTGCATGATATGACAGTGTCTACTCCACATAGTCAAGACCGGTACACCGGTCATTATGCATAAGCATCTGTCGAATGTTATTGACTTCGTAGCTAGATCGATATCCCTGTCTCACGTTGCTGATATGTAGCCGTTCAGAGATATCAGTGGTAAAATTGTAAGCAGATCCCATTCCCTGAACTGACTCTGAAATATGGCTCGCATGATGCATCATTGGATATGTGAAATGAATCACGTATTGTTTAGTTATTTTCCGCAGCACCTGAATGCCAATTGTCTCCCTCCAAGCTTCAAACTCAATCAAGTGGATGGACAATTCTTCCTTGAACCACTTCTGTTCATTCGAGGTGATGCCATAGATCTCTCTCTCCAGCTGGGTAGTGACACATTCCGTATCAGCCAAGCTCCAGGTCGTGGCTTCTGTCTCAGCATCAGCTAGGCGGATTTGAAATTGCAGTTGCTTGTTGGCGTTCATGTTTGCCGCCCCCTAAGCCTCATCTTTGGTGGCGGCTTTCATTGGGGCAACTTGATTGGTGAATATGCTTGTGGGACCGGTTGCCTTAGTCCCGACTTCCTGCCATAGTTGTCACTCATGATGTTGGAATAATTCATTGAACAGCTTGCGTTTAACAGGTTTCACATGATGGATTTTGGGCTCCAATCACTCCATTGTCTTCTGATGATCAGCATCTGACCAAGTGGTTGCTGCTTGTCAGGCTCTATTCAGGTGCAGCTGAAATTTCCTATGTTTTGTGGTGGAAACCTTTTCTGCCACATATGCAAGGGCCTCCATTGCAGCACAAATCTTATGAAGCTGTTGTTCGCAAAACTCATGGGGTTCTGATGCCAACAGATCAGCAACAACTCTAGTTTCTGTCAGAAACACCCGGGTGTTCCGGACCGCTCTGACAGCTGTGATGGAACCTCGTACCCTCTGATGGAGAAATAAACGCTTGCCGTCGCACAGGCGACGGGTCGCATTGCATAGCATCAGCAAAATGTATTTGAGCCACTGGAAGCCTCCAGGAGTGTCTGAGAGGATGTGGAGTGTAAACTTAGATGCGTCAATTTCAGGAGAGTATCAGACAATAGGAGGGCATTCCTGCCGGCCTTCAGAGTAACTGGGAGCGCCGACGACAAGCCTGGGAGCACCTGGGAGTGGCGGCGACAAACCTGGGAGCGCCGGCAACATGTCTGGGAGCACCTTGAATCACAGTAGAGCAGTCTGGGAAAAACAACATCTTCTTTGGGAACGCTGCTGGTGCGCCTGGAAATCCTAGCTACTACCAATCGTTCAACGATTTTTAAAACTCTTGTATTCAGTTTGTATTCTCATCCATGTATCTATGTATCTATATAGCTACCCATCTACACACGGCATATCTGGACTGGCTGCAGGCGGTGCTCGAGAGCAATTCATGGTGCGCCTGAAACTGATGAACAAGTGAACTCAGAGATATACTCCGAGGCCGTGATCAAGCGAGTTTGGAGATGCACTTGTGGAGGCCGTAATCGAGTTGGTTTGGAGATACACTTGGAGGCCATGATCGAGCGAACTTCCAGGCCGTAATCGAGCGAGTCTGGAGATACACTTGGAAGCTGTGATCGAGGGAGTTTGGAGATATGCACTTGGAGGCTGTGATCGTGCGAACTTGCAGGCCGTAATCAAGCGAATCTGGAGATACACTTGGAGGCCGTGATTGAGCGAGTTAGGAGATGCACTTGGAGGCCGTAATTAAGCCAGTTTGGAGATACAGTTGAAGGCCGTGATCAAGTGAGTTTGGAGAAATGCACTTGGAGGCCATGATCGTGCGAACATGCAGGCCGTATTCGAGCGAGTCTGGAGTTACACTCGGAGGCCGTGATTGAGCGAGTTTGGAGATGCCCTTGGAGGCCGTGATTGAGCGAGTTTGGAGATACACTTGGAGGCCGTGATTGAGCTAGATTGGACGAGTACTTGGAGGCGGTCGATGGACGGCGTGCCGGGACTCAATTCATCAGTTAGTTTACTCGCAACCATGGGAAAGTGACAAGGTGACTTCACCTTTGAAGCTCATATGGAGAACTGGCTGGTGGCGGTCGATCAGTAGGGAGGTACAGCAGGAGCTGAAGCTACATTCAGGGGTCAACTCGAAATCGTGAGAATGAAGGGGCGACAGACCATCCTAGGTGTATTCTGTACACGGTGTATGCTGTACTCGGTGTATGCTGCACTCAGTGTTAACTCATGATGATGGCATGGAGAGATAGAGAGGGATGACTTAACTTTGTGTTCTTGCGATAATGGTAGAGTTGTGGATAGGAAAGAGAGAGATGGGGGATGAAGATGAGAATGATATGCGGGATACGAGCGGCTATGAGAAATCAGGAGTACGACTTGCCTGAATGGGTTTAGAAGACCTCGTATCAGTGTTATAACCCGCCGGATCGGGACTCGTACCCGGCGTATTGGGGATGGTCAATTGACTTCCACACCAAATTCTCTAAGTCCCAGTTTCTCATGATGATTTCCCTTATCTCCTCTGATCTCTCTCTTTCTTGTGCTCAACTCTACCATCACCTAAGAACACGAAGTTAAGTCATCCCTCTCTATCTCTCCATGCCATAATTATGAGTTAACACCGAGTACAGCATACACCAAGGACAGCATCTTCCCAAGATCGACAGTCTCCTGCTCCCAGCCAGTTTCTCATCTCTCGGCGGATGTTGTACTCAACTCTCTATATTTCCACAATATATGGTAACCAATGAATAGAATCTCAGCTGCCGTCGCGCCTCCCTCCAAATCGACCGCCTCCAAGTACTACTCCAATCTCGCTCGATCATAGCCTGCAAGTGCATCTCGAAACTCGCTTGGTCACAGGCTCAGAGTGCATCTTCAAACTTGATCGATCAAGGCCTCCAAGTGTATCTCCAGATTCGCTCGATATGGCCTGCAAGTTCGCACGATCATGGCCTCCAAGTTCATATCTCCAAACTCGCTGGATCACGGCCTCCAAGTGTATCTCCATACTCGCTTGATTGCGGCCTGCAGGTTTGCATGATCATGGCCTCCAAGTGCATATCTCCAAACTCGCTCAATCACGGCCTCCAAGTGTATCTCCAGACTCGCTCAATCACTGCCTGCTAATTCGCTCGATCATGGCCTCGAAGTGTATCTCCAAACTCGCTCGATCACGGCCTCCAAGGAAGTGTATCTCCAAACTGGATCGATCATGGCTTCGAAGTATATCGTTTAGGTGCGACGGTGGGTTTACGGAGATACAGGGGTAGAGGAGGTGGAATGAGCAACGTGGAGTATATATTCGGGAGAACCTGGGGTAGATTGACAGCATCCCATTTTCATCTCATCTTGTCATACAACGAAAATACACAGTCTATCATTCCCAACTTTTGGTCTCACTCGCTTGTTCCCAGATTTCATGGATCCTCACAGCCGGGTGGTATCATATCTTCTCACCGTCTTCATATGCTCCTCGAACTTAATGTAGAAGGAACGCGAGCAGAGATTTTCGCAGTGTCACCCGTTGCATTGCAATCCCAATGCAAGCATGTACCCAATGAACCCATTCCGACGTATAGTTACAGTTGGCCAGAACGCCAGACTGTTTGTTCAAAATGAAAGACCGACAGAGCGAAAAGAAACGGTGAAATGGTGATCAGAGGGCGATATGAGATGTGACACATGGTAATGACGCCGGGTGCAGAGTAATCCGCCACTGCGGTGTCTCTGCCTGCTCAGACCAAGTGTGTCCACTCTGACGCAGCCATTCCGCCCGGATGGAAATGATTTTTGCTGATGCAGGTTATCTACTTTGCCCTTCGCAGACTTCAACATTTTCTGTTCTTGAAATATACCCCTCATCTGGTGAAATTGCTTCAGTGCATCATCTAGTGCTTTGAGGGATGGATCTGAGTGATTTTGTTGGCTAACAAGTAGAGAGAACTGACATACTGCCTGCACTGCTCCCATTACCTTCTCATTGGAGGCTTGTCTGCTGCAGTTTTGCAGTCATCTTTGGTGCTGACAAGAATCGGAGCGCAATTCACTCTCAGTGTTCTGATCATTCCACAGATCTCTTTACCTTGCCAGGTGCCACTGTTTAATGAATCAAATGGTTTAGAGAAGTGCTGGAGGCTGGGATATTGTTGAACCAATGTGAATCAATTGTCAACTTCATCCCTGACATTTCTAGCATTCAGGTATTTGAGCAGCCAGTTCAATCAGTCTTTAACTAAATCCAGGAGCAGCTGATGCAATATGTCAGCCTGCCAATGCTGATAGACATTGCAGTGAGGGTACTGCCAGAACTGGTTGCTGATTGGGAGGACACCTAGAGTGTGCAGGGCATCAATATTATTGTCCTCCAGCAGCTCTGAGTAAATATGTGTTAGGGGTCGTCTCCTAGCAGCGATAATGATACTTGAATTATGATACAAGATGCATACATATCCAGGATGTGCATAACACCTATGCATGTGAACGTTCAAGTGGTCAGCAACATGCTCCATGATGTGAGTACATGTTGATCGCGCAAAGTGTGGGTACTTCGTTCGCACCTAGATACTATGCGGGACATGTGTGGTAATCACACACGGCAGTTGATAGTCATATGCGATTATGTGAGCTCTTCTCCCCACCCAAAAGCGGGATGGGATTCGGAGAAGCACGTTCCGGTCTGGAGACAGGTCTCGACCTTAGCATAATGTAACTGAGGGATTATTGACGTAGGCAGTGTGCGTAGAGCGAGCACCACTAAGTTGACTCTGGTGGTCTGGATGGCAATGTAACCTCGTATAGGATACGAGCTTACGCGTCTTTAATCTACGTTGGCATAGCATCGGTTGGTCGCCGACTAAGTCTATGACGCAATTAATAACTCATGTGCATGAGGGATTAAAAGGCGCAAGCATTATCGCTCGGGTGATAGATGTTCCAACTACCGACTCGTACGATGCAAGGATGTCTGAGTTGATATCACGCAATGGATGGTCTGATCGTTATCAGGAGTGTAACGCTTTCAAACCACATTGTATGAGCGCAATTACCTGAGGGTGTTGTGGCGAGTTATTCCGGGCGCTAAGAGGGCATGGCCGAGATAACGCTATCAGTGCTATGAGGAAGCACGGGCTATAAAGAGCCAGCGTTGGTCGAAGGAAATGGAGGACATCAGGGAGCAAGTTAGCTTTCAGAACACCAAAGACGATCCTAAAATATTATTAAGAATTCTATCTATTTATCTATACTTTTAAAAGAAATAAGTTTCCATTATTTCTTCCTTAATCAACCTACGCGATTATCCGTTATATGACTGGGCACAGGTATACACAAGTTGAATACGCACTGCAACGAGTTGTCGAGTTATTCGGCAATCTTCTATTGAGTTTACAAGAGCTCAATTTAACCCACACCTACCGAGTGGTTTTTCGTTTCGTGCAACTCAAGAATATCGACTACCTAGTGTTACGGTATTTGAACACCGGCTTATTACCATTTGAGAAGTTTTCCGAGGACCTGTTGTTCGACGAGGAAGCGTGATGTATATCTACAGAGGGCACGGTTTGTGGTATAGGTTTAGATTGGAAGTTCTCGTTGTACAGGAACGAGAAGTTGAGTCTTAGGATAAGACGAGGAGAGAAAGAGATATTTGGATAGGCGGCTGTACTTAGTTCAATAAATATTGTATTGATTATTGGGACTAAGAAACCCACGTAACAATATGCTGGGCTCTTGAGTTATGAACTGGTCGAAAGGTTGAACGCCCCATGAGCACATTTATAGGAATTTTGCACATCGGGCATGAGCCATGTGAGATTTCAGCAACCATGACTTTTTCCAGATCATCCCTGACCCAGGCAACCAAAAGAGGGTAACATTGTCGCCGGAATCCATCTGCACAATCCCATTTCAACCCAGGGCCAGTGATGTCAAGATGCCTAAGTTGAGACAGCACAGCTCCAACTGCATTATGGCATACTTCGTCAATGATTGTGGCACCTGTCGGGGGACATGGGATCAGCGTGACAAGGATCCAGGCCGGCTTTATAGGTGTCTGGCAGATTTCTTTTCAACTATTACCAATTGTGGGATACAGCGGCCAGGCATGCTGATCGCCTGAGAAATTGGTCAAGTGAGTCTTGTCTGATGCACATATGACTGGCACAATCGTCACTCTGGCAGGAGGTTGATCCTGTGTATCCCACCGCCAATGGCTGGTGCTCATCTCGCAGTTGATCCAATGACCCTCAGGGTCAGCTAGGTCCACCGGTTCAAAATGGAGGTGTCCCTGACAGGGGAGATGTGCTAGGAAGTACTGGATGCATTTGAAAATATCCCTGTAGTATAATGTTCCGAAGATATGTGAGTTATCTTCAATCCAACCATCATCGCCCAGCTTGAAATCAAGTTCAGAGAGGAGCTTCCGCAGCACATCTGCTGATTGGAATGATTCGATTTTGAAGTTGTGCTGTCCACGCCTCAGATGTTGATCTACCCATGTGTTTTGTTTGCTGGCTAAACAATTGAGCCTACTGAAAGCCGTGTGCAGATCAAAATGGATGCCATGGATTCCATTGTTCTGAGTACTTTCGATGCTTGTTGTACAATCCAGTTCCTTTGCCATATGCTTTCCCCCCTGCATTTTCCACTCGAACAACCTGCCTATGAGCCTTTGTCTGTGTTGGATCAGGGGTACAGGTGAGATCACGCTGCTGAGGGTGTAAAGGTTCTTTGTTGGGAGTATCGTCAGGTGGTTGTGCACCCGGTACATCGTCTATGAGTCGATCGTTAATTCACAGCATGTCAATGTATATTCTGGTGCACCTACTGTAGGCAAACCATGATGGCTCAGGGTGATCCCAGCCAGCAGGTGGTAGAATCCCATTGGGTAATAGCCCTTCATTCATCGATATTGGGTGATATTGTTGATAGCGAGCTTCCGGTCGGTTCTCGATGAATACTATCTCTTTGCTGATATTGCATGTGACATGTCTCCGGTGAGTGTTGACCATATTTGAGAAATGCTCAGTGTTTTGGCGAATCTTGACAATGGTTCCAGGGTAGTGTTAGCAACAGTTCTGGACCGTCACTTCGGGTCCAGGTCCGGGTCCAAACCGAACCTTTGTGATATTGGCGGTCCGGAGTGTTAATGAACCCGAACCGTCAACTCAGGTACGGTTCAATGGGAAACTCCCAACCCGTCTGAATTGGGCGGGTTGTCAGCGGGTCGCCCAGCGGGTTCATCCATAGATTCATATAAGGCTCTGGTTTTTGGAGTTTGTTAAGAGTATCTTATCAGAATCATGTTTTAAACAACCAATGATATGTTTTTGCATGATTTGCAGCTTGCAATATCGATTAATTTGGAATGGGTGTTTTACCTTTGATATAATCTATTTTTGCCTATCAGGGCGGTAACTGATTCCGTTATGAATGCGACAATCCACGCGATGCCTAGATTACGACATATGCAACTACTAAAATGGTTGATGCTCCGTTGACGCACATTGTCAGGATGTGACAGGGAGAATGTCACTATTGTGTTTGTCAGTAAAGGCTGCTGATATTTGCTGAATGGATGTCTGCAATCAATCGGAACGTGAATTACCCAAGATGTGAAGCTAAAAATAGTTGACGCTACGTTGACGCTTATTCTCAGGATGCGGCAGGGACCATGTCGCTGTGGGGTTTCCCTGTAAAGGCTGCCTATATCTGATAAATGAATATCTGCAACCGATCGGAACATAAATTATCCAAGATGCGAAGCTAACAATCATTGACACTCCATTGATGCTCATTCTCAGAATGGGGCGGAGATTGTGTTGTTGTCTCTTTTGCCTATAACAGCTGCCAAGACATCGGTTATGCAAAACAGTGACCAAATCACTTTTCAATTACCCTACTTATAAAACCACAAATCGTTGACGCTCAGTTGATGCTCATTTCAATGTATTGTCCATTCAACATCTGCTGCCATCTATAATAGTTTTCATCATGATTTGAACTTATTGGTAGTGTTTCTGACAGATTGAGACTGGGCCCTGTGGCAAAGCCGAGCGCAGTAACATTCTTGCACTGTTTGCTTTCACATGACTAAAATTTATATATCTTGCCAAAAGCTTCATTGTGCCTGCTATACATCTGTTTATCAAACCGATATTCACAAGCTACTGCTCACCATTTGCCCACAATATATCTCTAACTAAAACTCTCGGTCAAGATACATAAAGAGGCTGGTGAAACATGGACGCATTCTGTCCTACTTCTTCTTAACTCCCTTACTCCTCCTCGTTTCGATTGCATTGACCATCATCAACATCTTTTCAGCCTGTCTCTTTGACTACCGTGCAGGCCAAATCAATCCGGGAACATTTGGCACGGCACTCACCTTTCGCTCCTCTGGCCATTCCAGCTCCTTGATGATATTGTGGTGCTGTATATCAGATTCAATGTTCGTCGCGCAATCGTTTTCGCTGTCATTTGGATTATCTAAGTCCCCATTCCAGTTCAGCCAATCTTCAGTGTCCAGAATGCTTGCAGATGTGCTATCCTCGTCACTTTCGACTGGATGACGGTTGACTCTCCGGATTCGGCGGACATTGAATATTTGAGTTAGTTCACTGGCGAGGTTCTTTTTCAGACACAGGTGGCGGCAAAGGAGATCTTTCTGAAAATTTGGATGTAGCTGCACCATCAGGTTAAAAGAATGTCCAGGATACTTTGACAATCTCTTCCGTGTCCAAAATGTATCCCACGGCAGTCGTCTGCTTATTTTGAGCGCAAGATTCTTTCTGGGTAGCATGTAGGTTTTGGCTGCCCTGCCACATCTGCAAAAAGTTGTGAACCTTGGCCATTCTGTGCAATCTCCTTTCCTCCGCCTCTTTCTTCATTTCCGAGTCATTTTCTGTGTTCGTTGTATCCAATTCTGGGTCAGGGCCTGCCAAAATCCTGTCACTGACTCAAGAAGAGTGCCTTACTACTACTTTTTCGAGAAGGGTCTCGCCTGTGGTTTTTGACTGCCTCCAGCCAATAACATCTTGGCCAGGGGAAAAACTGGTGTCCACTCCACCACCATGTGGTATGACAGAGAATATGTCGTGCGCCACATTGGAAAGATTTGCGTACTTTGAGTGCATTTCCTACTGTTGACCCCACCAGTCGGTTAGGTCTGGTTACGAGAATGTACTGCTAATCTCGATTGGGTCAGAGTGGTAATCATTGAGATTTGGATCATTTTGCCCCCAGTTCATTTGTGCATGAGGCGGCAAATTCAAATAGAGCCTGGCGGTGGCCACTGAGCGCGCTGCGTGATCGCTTCATCCGGGTGATGTTTCAGCCACAATGTTAGGCGTTAAGTATTCTTCATTATCCCTGGACGAATCATATAGATCAAACGATGATAGACAGGATCCTGAAGCCATTGAAGAGGGGATGAGATGGCTGATCGGTAAGCTTTTGTGCTTATTTACTGCCACATATCGATCTTTGGCACATTATTCATTCTCCACATACTTCAGAAAGGCCTCTGGGTATTGGGTTGTATATGATGTCTCATCCTCAGGATTGATATCCATTCCCCTGTCCCACTTTTGAAACAATCGCAACTTCTGGAAAGGATTGAGGATATGTGCAGAAATGAGAAGCGTGCCTGTCGTTGGAGTCACTTCAGTGTAGTATTGGGACAGCTTCTGTCGAGCTAACTTCACAGCCAAGAACAAGTCTTCCTTCCATGGAGTCTTCTTCTTAGCCAAAGCTTGCATCACGCTGTCCATATGATCAAACATATCATTGTACACTGTGATATTGTGATGCAATGTGACCATATGCCTCTTTGACATCCACAGGGTCCAATATCAAAATGGCCTCAATACTCCCATGACACACATCACAATCGTCTATTCATCATGAGTTGTGAAAAGTGGCCGATGATCAGTGTATTTTGGATTTTGGAGCCACTTGCGTGTGAATTCCCGTAATCAGTAGGTGCGCTCGAGCCACTCCAGTGTTGAGTTTGAACATGTCCCCACATCCATAATCAGTAGTACCACGATGCGAACTTTGGCATTTTGACTGTCAATGAACTTGTTTCGACCACCAGGTGTCAGCGTAATCAATACAGGAAGCATTCTCTGCTATATGAAGGTCAATTTCAGGACTTTCAATATATCATGAAATACGGACTTTCTCAATTATCTTTGCTAAACCTGGTGTCATGGCCGACACCTTATTGATTCTAGCATTGCCCTCTTTTCGATATCTTTGACTCTTCCCAATGTCTATGCTTTCATTCTCTCTAAATTGCGGATCGCGTTCATGGGCTTCCCAAGACTTGGTGCGGCCTTTTACACCGAGACTGCTCATGAATGCACCTAAAGCCAGCTGTATGACATGCGCCATGCATGGTATGAGGTTCCTCAAAGCAGGCCACTTGATTGCAGAGGTCTCAAGCGTTGATTGCTGCTTGCATGTCATCAAGTAATTTGAGGAAGCATTATCATTCGTAATACCAAGCAAACGGCCGTCGGTAAGCTCAAAACGATCAATCATGACCTACAAATTTACAGCTAGCCTAGCTCCAGTATGTTGGCCCTTGACCTATCATCCTTCATTAGCTTTCGAAACAAGAAAAGAACAGGCGATCAACCTCATTGACAGGGTGTTGAACTTCACGCAATGCCCAATTTCGATCCATATAGTAAACAATGACCGACGTTATGGGTAGTTCATTTGGTGATGTCCATCTGTCCAAAGATATACTAACTTTATTTCATGACGGCAATTGATTCATAATTGCATCCACAGTCGGTGCATATTCCCTCTGGCACATGTTGCTAAGCATCTTAGCGGACGGCAGTACTATATGACCACCTAATGCCTTATATGATCGTCGTAGCTCTACAATTAATATAGCGTTCCATGGAATATTGGTCAATAAAAATCCTAACATGGGGTAGCGATTCCACATGTCTTGGTGACATTTGAAAGTTTCAACGTCTTTAGCTGCCATTTTGGAACGTTTTGTCTATCATTTCAGTCAATATGGATCAACCTGGATGTCAAATATGATATTCCCTCTGGCACATGTTGCTAAGCATCTTAGCGGACGGCAGTACTATATGATCACCTAATGCCTTATATGATCGTCGTAGCTCTACATTTAATATAGCGTTCCATGGAATATTGGTCAATGAAAATCCTAACATGGGGTAGCGATTCCACATGTCTCGGTGACATTTGAAAGTTTCAACGTCTTTAGCTGCCATTTTGGAACGTTTTGTCTATCATTTCAGTCAATATGGATCAACCTGGATGTCAAATATGATATTCCTCCGTCAACTTACAATTGTGATTCCTCGACTTCCTTGCCTCTTCAGGATTGCCAAAGCTGTTTCATCAACCTTTGAACTAGTCAATTCAGTAACCTCTGACTGTGTTCATTCGTTTAACTTTGCGATGTGAGCTTTTGCCAGCAAGTGTTTCCCCATTGATCTGGTCCCATGTTCTGATGGGAGGCAAAGAACTTGATGACAAACGATACATACGATGCCAAGGCTGCTGGTCTCCTCAACTCCGCAGTGTAAATAGAATCGCCACGAAGGCGCATGTCTAGATTTATTCCAAACAATAGTCGGCTTCGAGCCTCGATTCATTGGAGCCCACCAAACATTGAACGTGATTCGCAATGTAAGGTTGCTCAAATCAGGAATCAAGACGCGTTCATTTGTGGAAGAGATCATAACCTGGAGCAATGAGGTGTTCAAAGATTTTGCATCCGATATGGCGGTAGGAATTAGGAAGCTGGGTAATCCGACATAAAAAACTGCCGAAAGTAACGATATAGTAAAGCAGACTGCAGGTTCTGAACTATTTACTTTACAGCTACAAGCAGAAATATCAGATCTGTGAAGCATTGCATGCATATTTGTAAAGTTGTATACAAGGACATATTGGAAATACTGACCGCATAAGACTCAATTCAGTAACAATGCGATGCAGTTCATCGCTGTGTAGCATACTGAGCCCCCGCAGAAATTGTTGATGCTCTATGGGCGCTCAATTGTAGGAGGCAGATGCGATATCGTCACTAGCATTTTTACCTGTAAAGGCAACTGAATAGTTGATCATGGGATAACGTCATTCCATAGCCCTTACATTATCGAAAATGCATGACCAACCATTGTTGACCCTCCATTGACGCTCATTTTCAGGAAGTCATAGCGATATTGTCACTAGCATGTTGGCCCATTGAGGCGGCCGATGCATTGATTATGAGTCAACGGCGATGCACAGCACATTGAGTGTCCATGATGCAAGACCAAAAATCGTTGAAGCTCTGTTGACGCTCATTTTGAGGAGGTGGTTGCGATACCATCACTAGCATTTTTGCCCATAAAGGCAGCCGATGAGTTGATTATGCGTTCATGCCGTTCCGTAGCCCTCAGATTGTCCAAGATGCAAGACCACAAATTGTTGACGCTCAGTTGACGCTCATTTGTAGGAGGTGGTAGCGATATTGTCACGAGCATTTTAGCCCATAATGGCTGCCGATACATCAATTATGGGCTAATGCCGATGCACAGCGCTTTGAGTGTCTGTCATGCAAGACCGGAAATCGTTGAAGCTCCGTTGACGATCATATTCAGGAGGTGGTAGTGATAGCATCCATAGCACTTTTGCCCATAGAGGCGGCCAAGACGATGATTATCGGTTGACGTGGTTGCATAGCCCTTCGATTATCCAAGATGCATGGCCAAAAATTGTTGACGCTCTGTTGACAGTCATTCTTAGGTGGTAGCGATATCGTCACTAGCATTTTTGGCAATAATGGTGGCCGATGCCTAGATTATGAATTGATGCCAATGCACAGCGCTTTGAGTGTCCATGATGCATGACCAGAAATTGTCGACGCATTGTTTACGATCATCTTTAGGAGGTGGTAGCGATATCATCGCTGCCATTTTGACACATTGAGGGGACGAACACCTCGATCATAGCTGAATATCGTAGCGCAGCTGATTCATAATCCAAGATGGAGGAACAAAAATTGATGATGCTCTGTTGATGCTCATTTTTAGGAGATAGTCGCAATGTCGACGCTAGCATTTTTGGCCTTCAAGGCGGCTAATACCATGATTAGGTATCACAGCGACCATGTCATTTTTTGATTATCAGACTTATACGACCAAAAATTGTGAACGCATTGTTGACGCTTATTTCCAGGTTGGGTCAATGAGTGTGTCACTATCCTTTTTACCTATAAAATCCAGCAATACAATCACTTTGGAAGGATGTGACTATGCAGCTGGTTGTTTGCCGAAAATGTAAGACCAAAAATCGTTGATGCTGCGTTGACACTCAACTTAATGAGATACTAACAGTCAGTGGATGCTCAACAATTGTATGTGAAAATGCATATAGTCGTTATTGGCAGCCAATAAATCATTTCTATGTATAAACATTTGCATCAAAAAGCTACCAAGCCTCTTACCTTCTGATCAACCACTAGACACATTATCTGAGGGATAAATGACGTTGGCCTATCATGATCCAGCGCTTTCGGCTGGCAATTAACCGCATATCAATCCGTACACTCATTTTTCATATATTTAGCCCGACTTCCTCATCCAGCTCATTCTCCGCGATTTCCATAACCTACCATAAGCGATTTTCAACATCTCCACCATGTGCACCAGGTCTGCTCGGAGAGTTATGCAGTTGGATGCATGATTGTATGCAGCATGACAGTTATCATTAATCCTGCTTTGCATTGCGCTTTGACCGCTGCATCTGTGACTTGTATGACATCACTGACTTATATTTTGTTAGTGAGTTTCGTCTCTAATTTCGTTGTAATTGTCAAACTTAACAGTAACCGGCAGGACAATATCACTTTCATTGGTCGTCCATCAATGAGATCTGAAGTCTAGAACATTGGCATGGCCTATCCAACCGTTGCAGATGCTCAGACGAATTATCATGTCTCACAATTTGGTCACTGAAATCAAGTAAAAGCTGACACGTAGCACAATAGGTACACATATTGCATTTCAAATTGATACATCGTCACACATGGCAATATGCCTATTTATTCCTCCGGCGACTCAGGAGCCGTCGCCATGACTTCGTCATAATCTGAATTCTATATGGTAATTAGCTTAGGACGCGATATGCAGGGGTTGAAGTGTACGGATGCAACATGCATTGATTCCTGAATGAGTGACCAATCGGGGATTGTTGCCGGCGGGAGGGACAGAATGCATTCATCCGTCTGCGCTCTGTGCAAATCTAGCCTCATATGACTACTCCCTGGTCGAGAAGTCACTTGCGGCATTTGCAATATTCCGGGGACGCTATCAAGGGTCTCCGTAGGCTCACCAAATGTCGTCGGCGCAGATGATGCCGCATCCTCTGCCGTTTAAGGTTGAACTAACGCTGGAACCTTGAATTCGGTCGTCCCGTACTTCTTATCCCTCTCGCAGCAGTAGTCAGCCGCGTCCCCCCAGCCTCGTTGCATCAATTCGTGAAGCATCATCTGCTTCTGCCGATAATGCTCCATGCGATACTGTACCATTTTAGAGATTGTGCCCATCACCCAGCCGGGTTCGTCATCTTTGCTAAGCTTGCCCCCCGCAGGATCTGTTTCATCATCATCCTCGTCTTCCCCATCCTCCCCATTGTCCGAAGTTGCAAGGTTGCTCAGACTATCTCCGATGGCGTTCAACATCTCCTCAAATGTTATTCCAGGCTTGGTGGTTGTCAATCCCGCCGTTTCAGCATTTCTCATATCATCCTGCTCCTGCTCAATTACTGTCTCTGCATCCTCAACTCGCTTTCTTGCCACCGCAGTCTCTCTTCCCACATAATCCTCGATCCATCTCTCCTTGTCTTCGTTGTTTAAGAAGTGAGTTTCTCGTCGTTTCCCCACTGCAAACTTCGTTTTGGATCGCAAGCTGCGCAATGCTCCAAGGGCTTGGACCAGTTCTGCATGCAAGCTACTCTTGCGTTCACTCGCTGGATGACGTCGTCATGTGGAGCGCTTTGTCGATTTGCCATATCTGCCTGCCGGTAGTGGTGAATGGGTCTTTTTCGGAGCATTGACCATTGTATTTTGTGTTTACTTCGTTGATGGACGAGATGTTGGATGTTGCAAGATATGGACCACAGAGAGGAAAGCTATGTCTTTTATGTCGAGGTTGGTACACTTAATGGACTTGAACAAAGTAAAATCTCTCTTTTGACTGTCACTACATTGGGAATAGCAATGCTAACCATACATGAAGACATGATTTGTAGCATCCGTTTCACGTAAGATTCCAGCGATTTCTTGAGACAAACATCAGCAGACGTCCTTTCCGTCGAAGAATGTACCATTTCAATGTCACAAACATGAGATTTTGGCGGTCGTTCTCTCTGATTTAACCATGTAAACAGAAACACAACATCGGACTGACTTGGTGCAAATCGCAGGACAGTTGGCAACCAGTGCATCCGGCAGGTATGTGCAATACGATTCATCTTGTGTAGAACGAGCAAGTTGGCTGTTACGCATGCCATTTTCACTTGAAGCTAACTGTATATTCCTCAGGACTTCCCACTTCTTTTCGTTATCATCTGCATCAGGACTTCCCACTTCGTTTCGTTATCATCATCTCCTCACTTCCACAGCAGCAAATCATGGCTCCACAAACACCTCAGCAAAGTAGGAGTAGAGCAGAATCGAGCAGAATGACGGGCGCTTCATCCAATATGCCAGACACTGAGACCCCACTACAATGCAGACACCACGCACTTCACCGCGATGCTGCAAATGCAGCCACCAACAATATGACCTTGGACGTACAGTTAAACATTGTCTGTAACACAGGAAGCAGCAAGAATCTGAAGCAGCATGCGATCGGATGTAAGTGTAGTCCTATTGAGGTACAAGGCCGTCAACTAATGATATAACACACAGCTGGAGTACGTAGAGAGCTGGGTGACCAATTTATAGCCGCAGATAATGGGAAACCTCCATGGTTGACCAAGCAATTTGTCCGCATAGTCCTCGACATCGAACATCAAGATGTTGCCTGCTCTGGGATCTTCACGGACGAATTCAGTGATAAGAATCCCCCAGAGTGGACCAAACAGGCTTTAACCACCTTAAAGGTTGCTACGGAAGTGTATATGTTGGAGGCAATAGCCGAATCTAATATGTAGATGCAGCAACGAATTTCTTTTAGGTTTTCAACATGTCTGCAATTATGGCAAGGCAAGGAGGTTGGGTACAGCTAGAACAGTCTGACACGCACCTGCACTTCAATATGGCCAAAATGGCCAAAGGAGGGTTTTCGCGCGCCGCAATGGAGGAAACGCAATTTCTAATCAAGAAACCTGGGGCCAAAGTCCAAGAAGAGACGAAGCAGGGAGTTGAATTTTGAGGGCATAACAATATGAAGGCTGCGATGGAAAGTCACCCGGCTATGCTTCGGGAAGATCAGATGGACGGCTGCCTTCCCTGCCACAATAGCACAGCACAGAATCCCCAGACATGCTGGAGACGCAAAGGCACATGTGCACCTCCACCAGAGAGACTCAGGCAGCCGACACCAGAACCAATGCCACATCCACCCAAAACGCCACCAGTTCCACCCGGTGACAATGAGGCAGCTCACGTATCCGAAATCGAATGTTTGCCACCTGGATATGTGTTTATACATACTCCTCTTCCCAGTGCTCAATTTTTCAATCTTGATGCATATGCCAAGGATCACAAGCGTGACAAAGATTTTGATCCAGATTTGCTGACAGATGAAGCAACATCCACTGGTTAGTACACTACCTGCTGCGTGGTAATGCAGCTGACATCCATTTCACAGACGGCAGCAGCCTATTGAGCGAACCTGACAGTGGAGATGAGCATTGATCGAATGGAACGGGATTTCTGAGTGTATTATTTTCTACAATTAGCGGACACTTTAAAGTATATTTTAAAGGATATATTTATATGTATTATTAAAGAACAATGTATTGATGAAGGAGAGAGTACATGAAGACAGTACAAAGGCTGCCAAAACACCATTACTGATATACTAGGCCAAATTAAACGATAACATATTGTGGATACGCCCATTGCAAAATGAGCGTCAACGGAGCTTCAAAGATTTTTGCCCTTGCATCATTGGCCATCTGCATGGCGATCCATTGCGGCCATTCATAAATGTGGTATTGGCTCGCTATTTAGGCGAAAGACAGAGCCGCATGCTCCCTGCCCCATTCTGAATATCAGTGACACCAGAGCGTCAACGTTTTTTGGTCTTGTAAGTCAGGTAATTCAGAAGCCATTTGGTCATTACTATGCACAATCGAAGTATTGGCCACCTTTATTGGGAAAAGGGATACAGCTACGTTCCCTGCCCTATTATGAAAATGGGCGTCAACAGCCCGTCAACGATGTTTGGCTATGCATCATGGGTAATCAAAGTGCGATGCATCGGTTATTGTGTATATACAATGTTCTGACAGTTTTTCTAGGCGAAACCGGTCATGAATTCTTTGGTGCATCATTGGAAATGAAATTAGTTGTTACAGTCTGGGAGGCTGTTACAGGAATGTCGCTTGCTTATCTGCCTAGAGAGGCTGCCAATTCCTCCTTAATAGAGGTTTGCAATCATGCGCCACTTAGATTACCCAACATGCGAGACCTTAAATTGTTGATGCTCATTTGTCGCTCATTTTCAAGATGGGGCAGGGACCATGTCGCTTCTGCGTTTGCCTATAAAGGAAGCCAATTCCTCAGATATGACTATCTGCAACCAATGCCCGCTCAGATTACCCAGGATGCAAGACCTAAAATTGTTGACGCTCATTCCCAGGATGGGGCAGGTAGTGTTTGTCTACATATTTTGATCACAAAGGCGGCCAGTACATCGAAAAGAAACAACTATGTACCATCGTTAATATTTTACGATTAACAGCAGGACATCTGAATGCGACCATAAATAGAACAACCCGAAATGCAAAACCCGAAATTGGACCTCACGGGTCTAGCCAAACCCGGCAAAACCTGCGGGTTGACAGGTACGGGGCCGGGTTTGGACCGCGAAGAAACACCGGGTCAGGGTTTAGACAGGGTCTGGAACTGAACCAAACCGTTCTTCCAGTCCAAACCCCGACCACTGGCGGGTTACCTGGACCCGTTGCCAACACTATTTAGCGGGTATGTTGTTTGATTTGAGCCACAAAGATATTTGTTTCAAAGCAAGCTAACTCAGGTTAGTGTATCACTTTCAAAGCTGCATCACACCCCACCAAATGTTAGAGGATGGGTAAAACACACTCACCTCAGGATCAGTTTTCTTCACAAACTAGGATATTATCTATAAAATCCCACATAATAATGCTGCACATTATCTACTGAAAATTGTTACCAGAGAAAGTTTCTTTTGTCATCACTGCAACCAACTATCAATACTGGTCATCAGGTGGTACTATGATCGGCCATATTGTATACTATGTCATCGTGGCATTGTGCAGATTACGTCTATGCTCAAACCTCAAGCAGCGGATAACATCAGCTCAATCCAATGAATTGGTATATGTCCTAGCTGGCTGTATGCCCGCTCAATGATCATCGAGAACTGATAGGTTGCTAGGATGATTTTTTCAGTCACGATCCTTGACTGGTGGGTCGATCCTCATGAGACAACGAAGTTTACACAATGCAGTTGAAAAGAAAGCAATCACTGTTGCTGCTCAACTAACAAGGCCTCATATTGAATGAAGTGCAGGTTGTACACACACATTTTGAGTGTAACATGCCTAGTCATGCTAACATTCCAACCGGATATAGTTAATATTGGATTCCTGGATATATCATGTGGTATCCCATCTATGACCTTTGCAGTCATGAACCGAACAAAGGTGAACTTCTATTGAAGATCCCAGTCTGCGAATTCGAGCATATAACAAAGAATGGTGGGACGTGTGTGATTATGATTTCTTTTCCTCACCTGGCTTTCGTGGGATCAAAGAGCCAGTGAAACACCACAGTTCGTGACAAATAAGATGGCTATAAGAGGCCTTCATTCTGCCCAAGGTCACTGCTACCTTCAATATTCTCAACTATACTCCGCTGCATTCGAAATGACCAATTGAATTGAGAATGTGTTTACTGCAATCATGTTTGTTCAGATATGATGTCGAAGAACGGATCTCTGCCGAAGACAACCATTATAGCCCCAACTGGTGGGTTGTTAGGCTCACATCAATGCCCAGATGACAATGTGGGAGCACCAGATAATAATGCTGGAAATACACCAAGCAAAGACACTCAATTAGGGCAACCCATGAATCAAATTCATCCACCACTGGGGTATAGTTACCTGCCTTGGTTGCCACCATTTCCACACGCTCCCCAGTTCTACCACCCTGCCCTATTGACATGACACCAAGCTATTAGCCAAGCGCTGGTGCTACCCAAGGATATCCAATTCATGGGCCATCATGGCAAGCATATGATTTCCCCCACAGAGGTTATGGTGGACCTCAAACGTTCCCCCCTCAGCAATCCACAGGACATGGGCCATCATCTCCAGGCACACCTTGGGTGCATCCAGCACCGCCTGGAAACACTCCAGTCATTTGGCTGATATCGTCCACCTCTACTGCCCGAGGACAACTTAGCGGCACACCCAGGATATACCCTATCAGCTTCCCAACGAAACAATATCAGCTGGATGCGGAACCACGCAGGACAGATGTTGCAGGGATTGCCAATTTGCCCCCATTACCAGATATTTCTTATGACAAATACGATGCAGATTATCAGAGAGACGATTTGTCGGACTTGTGTGGTGCCACAGGGCGAGCCCCAATCAGCCTGAAGTAATCATGACTCTCCTTGAAGCCATTTCCACAAAGCATGGGGCAGCCCAACTTTAGTACTGTTAACAAGTGGAAGAAAGTATGGGTGGCTGGGTGACTGGAGATTAAGGATCACTCCATTATCCGGGGACAGAACTGTTTGAAACAGCTTGGAGATGGAACCCTGCACTGGGAAACGGCTGTTGCAAATTTTATGCTGACATTCGACCACTGATTGTCATTGGAGAGTGTTGATAATGCTGAATGGATTTGGCGACGGCGGGTTAAGATGGTTTTCAAGGAATGCGCAAACATGGTTCGGGAGGTAAGGAAGCATGGACGGCGAGGCAACAAGCGACTGGTTACGGATTTGGCAGAACTCAAGGGCAAAAAAGTGAGAGGTATCCTCCCCAAGTTGCGAAATACAAGTCTCATTGTTGTGATTTGTTGAGTGCTGAACGGCGAAAATGACCAGACATCCAGCAATCAACTCCAAGCTTCGTACACAGATGTGAGGCACTGGGAGGAGCCGATTGATTTCATCGAAAGAAATTGTTCTATGAAAGAACTGTACTGCCTGACAGCGATATACATATTCAACTCGACTCAGGAAGAATTGGACAGAGAGTATATGGGATTATACGCACCTGGGCAAATGATGAATGACCCTCTATATGGTTGGATTACATACGACAGTTCCCTTTCTAATGCCTTCAAGTTGAAACTGGGGCACAATTTGCAACTACTTTTGGTAGAAATGAACGCAGCTACTGGGAAGGATATTGTGGATCACGTAGTTAGTCCGGCCAAGGTAATCCCCAGTAGCCTTGATATGGTTAGTAATGCCCCACTGCTGATCGGTATACTTAGACTTTGGAGGGATCCGATGAAAACGAAACAGTGGTGAATGAGGAGGCTGGTAGGATAGAGACTGACAGTTGTATTAATGTAAGATCTGATTGAGTGAATAGAATTGATTATATTCCACATATTTTTTAGGTCCAGATGCTTGTCTGTGAAATACCTAACATCGTGATGCAATTCTGGAGCGCCATAGTATGAGCCGATCAGCTCAACTTACCCTGGAGCAACTGACAGAGATCATTGAGAATGAGAAGAAGACCGACCAAGGTGCAAGAGGGATTCAGGTGCAAGTGGAGGGCAAGGAGGTCCTCGATCCAGATAATACCAGTTCAGAATTGACCACTGTTCTCAATACTACCAAAAATGAATTTGAACATGAGTGTCTTGATTAGGTGATCAGGCTGCTGAATGCCTATCCTATTCATCAATCAACAGATGACCCTGTTCCAGGCCACAAGGATTCAATTCCAGGCCTGCCCGGAACCAAATGTCAGGCACACCAGGTCTGGGCCATTTGGTTGATTGTGAGGAGGTGGGTTTGGGATTCTGATATGCCAGGGGCAGCGGTGGTGGATGAAATGGGTCTTGACGAGACTTTCACCTCAGTGGCAGCATCGATGATATGCAAATTGCTGACGGAGAAAGTTGTAATGGGGTTACCGCTGTCCATTGTGTGTGGAAATACCCTTGAAAAGGAGGTGAATATGGCAAAGAACGACATCGGCGGGATTATTGGTGACAAACAGCAGTGGTATCCATCGCGGAGACATAGTTCAGTGCCCTGCCTTTGGTTCTAGCACCCAGTCCAGGTAACCTGCCAGCGGTCCGGGTTCGGACAACGAAAACGGTTCAGTTCGGTTCCACACCCGTCCACAAACCTGACCCACTGCTTTGTGCAGGGCCAAACCTGGACCCTTACCCATTAACCCGCGGATTTTGACAGCATTGGCTAGACCTGTTGGTCCCAATCCCCAGATCTTGTTTTCGGGTTTCTCTATTCAGGGTCAAGTTCAGTTATCGTACTGCTGATTGCAAAATATTGACTTTGGTACGTCATTGTGCTTTTCTGATGTATTGGCCGCCTGTATAATCAAGAACAACAGAGAAAAGCTCCCTGCCCCATCCTAAAAGTAAGAGTTGACATTGCATCAATGATTGTTGGTCTTGCATCTTCGGTATGCCGAGTGGCCATTGGATGCAGACGTTTATAAATGTGTTATAGGCCGCATTTATAAGCAAAAGAGAAAGCTACACACTCCCTGCCCCATTATGAACATGAGCATCAACGGAGTGTCAACAATGTTTGGCTTTGCATCATGTTTACTCTGCGTGGCAATTGATTGTAGACATTCATAAATGACGGATAGGCTGCCCTCATAGGCAAAAGTGAAAGCGACACACTCCTGGCGCAATTCCGAAAATGAGCGTCAACATAGCATCCACGATTTATGGTCTTGTAAGTCAGGTAATTGATCCGAGCCTTGGTTGTGGTAATGTGTTCTGGAAGTATTCGCCGCCTGAATGAGCAAGAACACCAGTTACGACATCGCTACTATGTCGTAAAATGTGCATCAACAAAGTGTCAATGATTGTTAGTTTTGTAAGTCAGGTATTTAAAAAGTGACGTGGTCGTTGTTATGCATAAGCATAGTAAAGGCCACCTTTGTAGGCCAAAGAGAAAGCGACACGCTCCCTGCCCAATCTCTGAAATGAGTGTCAATGGAGCATCAACATTTCTTGGCTTTGCATTATGGTTAATCAAAGCGTGATGTGGCCATTAATGACTATTTACAAAGTTGTGACAGGTTTTATAGGCTAAAACGCTCAGGATAACTGAGTTGCAGTAGTGAACCTGAATTACGTTGAGATTGTCTGGGAGGCTGTCACAGGAACATCGCTTGCTTACCTGGCTATAAAGGCTGCCAACTCCCAGTTTATAGATGACTGCAATGATGCGCCACTTAGATTACCCGAGATTCAAAACCGAAAATTGTTGTCGCTCCGTTGACACTCATGGTCAAAATGGGGCAGGTAGCATGTAGCTTAGTTTTTGCCTATAAAGGCAGCCAATACAATGAGTATATATAACAATGACTAAATCAATTTTTGATGAACGTTCTTACTTGACCAGTATTCGTTGACACTCCATTGAAGCTCATTTTGATGTATTCTGCATTCAAAATCCCCTGCCATCAATAAATGCATTCAAAATTATTTGAACTTATTGGTTGCCTTTCTGCCTGATTGAGACTTGACCCTTTGGCAAAGCCGTGCCCAGTAATCTACTTGCACTGGTCACTCTCATTCTATTCAAATATATACATCTTGCCAAATAATTCAGTTTGCCCGCTATACTTCTGTTTATTAACCAATATTCATAGGCAACTGCATAATATTCTCTCAGAATATTTCTCCAAATGAAATTCTCGGTTAAACTACATACAGAACCTGGTGGAAATACAGTGACTCATTCTGGCCAACTTTTTCTTGATCCTCATATTCCTCCTTGTTTACATTGTATTGACCGTCATCAACACAGTTTCGGCCTTGTTCTGGGACCGCTGTGTTGCCCGAATCAATCCAGGAACATTCTGTGAGCAACTCTCATGCCGCTGCTCAGGGGTTTCTCAATCCTCGATGCTATTATCTAGCTCTATGTCTGATTCATTGTCCGCCTCCCAGTCAACTTTGCTGTCATTTGGATTATCAAAGTCCTCATTCCAGTCAAGCCAATTTTCGGTGTCAGAAATGCTGTCAGGTGCACCATCCTCAACAGTTTACGCAGGATGGCGGTCTATTTGTTTGATTGGGCGGACATTCAATACTTGAGTTTGTCCTCCAGGGAGGTGCTTTGCAGACTATGCTGGTGGCAAAGGTGATTTTTCTGACAATTTAAATGCAGCCGCACCATCTTGTTGAAAGTTTCAACAGGATGCTTTGACGATCTATCCAGTACCTGAAATGTATCCCATGGCAGTCATTTACTTGTTTTCAGTGAAAGATTCCTTCTGTGTAGCAAGTAGGTTTTGGCTGCCCTGCCACATCTCCAGAGAGTTGTGGACCTTGGCCATTCTGTGCATTTTCATTTGCTCTGCCTCTCGCTTCATTTCCAAGTCATTATCTGAATTTGTCGTATCCAATGCTGGTCATCGCCTGCCAATAACCTGGTATTAGCTCAAGCAAACTGCCTTATTACGACATGTTTGCGAAGGGTAGTGTTAGCAACTGTTTCATCTTTGGACGGTTTCTACTATAGTGGTTCCAAAAAAATCCGGAATGGGCCTGTTCAGTTCCGGTTTTTGCGAAACGGTTCCCTCAATTAAGTCCAACAATATTGAGTAAAAATTTTAGAGCATGGTATGTGAAATATGCAGCATTGCATGGCGCCTCTTTTGGTAGTCTCCAATGATCAATATCTTTAAAACTCAGCAAGCGGCTTCGAAAATACAGTCATTTCTGGTCCCAACATGATGTATTTGCGCCACTGCTTGCTGAGTTTTGAAGATATCGAAAATCGGAGAAGGCCAAAAGGTGTGCCACGCAAAGCTGCATATTTCACATACCAAGCCCTAAATCGTCAGATGAAGATTGATAGACTTAATTGGGCAGTTCGCTAAAAAAATCATCGACTTTTAATGTGGTAAGGCCGTTACCATGCAGACCTATAAAACCGGCCGGTTCCAATTATGGAACCGTTGCTAATACTAGCGAAGGGTCTCGCCGGTAGTTTTTGACTGCCTCCAGCCGATCACATCCTGCCCAAGGAAAATACTGGCGTCCACTACGAGACAATGTGGTACGATCACGAATATGTCACCTGCCACATTAGAGAGAGGGGCATACTTTGAATCCGTTTCCTCTTGCTGACGCCACCAGTCTGGGATATCCGCGATCCGGAATGTACTGCTAATCACCATAAGCTTAGAATGGTAATCATTACAATTCACATTAATGTACCACCAGCTCTGGTGTAGCACACGCAGTGGATTCAAATAGAGTCTCCTGGCTGTCAGTACACGTGCACTGTCATCACTTTGTCCGGGTTTCGTATTGGCAACATCTTTAGTCATCGAGTATCCCTCATCAGCGTGGGACAAATCAAATGCATCCTAGGTGGCTTGACCAGATATGGAAGCCATTGCAGAGGAGAACGGATGGTTGCTAGGTACGCTTTGATGTTAAATGATGGGCAGATGTCCAGGTTTGGCACTGTGTTCATTCTCCACATACTTCGGAAATGCCTCCTGGTATAGAGTCATAGAAGTAGTCTCGTCCTTAGGATTGATATCCATTCCCTTGTCCCACTTCCTGAACAATCGCAACTGCCGGAAAGATTCAAGGATGTGTCCTGGAACGAGAAGCATACCCATCGTAGGAGTTACATCAGTACAATATTTGGACAGCTTTTCACGCGCACACTTCACAGCAAAGTCTCAGTCTTACTTCCATTGATTCTTCTTCTTAGCCAGAACTCACATAACACAATCCATATGATCGAACATGTCATTGCGTACAGTGATAACATGATGCAGAGTACGCGTATGCCTTTTCAACATCCACAGCGTCCAGTACTGGAATGGCCCAAAACCTCCATGACATACTTGACGATGGTGCAATCATCCTGTATTGTGAAGAGTGGCCGGTAATCAATTTATATTGGATTTTTGAGCAACTAGCAGGTGAATTCATGTGATCTGTAGGCACGCTTGATGAACACCACTGTTGAATTCCACCGGGTCTTAACATCCATAATAAGTAGTACTTCAATTTGTAGTTTGGCTTTTAGAGAGTCAATGAACTTGTTTCGACGACCAGGTGTCAGCGTAATCGATACTGCAAGCATTTGCTACTATATCAAGGTCAGTTTCAGGATGTTCAATATATGTTCAAATACATACTTTCTCAATGATCTTTGCTAAACCTGCTCTCATAGCCGACACTTTGTTGATTCTAGCATTGCCCTCTTTTCGAAGTCTTTGACTCATCCCAATGTCTATGCTTTCATTCTCTCAAACTTGCTGATCGCGCTCATGGGCTTCCCAAGACTTGGTGCAGCCTTTTACACCCACACTGCTCATGAATGCACCTTGAGCAGGATGAATGATGTGCGCCATGCATGGTATGTGGTTTCTCAATGCAGGCCACTCGATTCCGGAGGCCTCAAGGGTTAATTGTGATTTGCCAGTCATCGAGTAATTTGACAAAGCGTTATCAGTTGCAATTCCAAGTAAACAGCCATCAGGAAGCTCAAAACGATCAATAAATTCATTCAGATGTACGGCTAGCGGTGCCCCAGTATGTTGACCCTTGACCTAGTATCCTTAATTAGCGTTCGATATAGAAAAATGAGTGACTAACAACGTCATCGAAATCGAGTCATACTTCTCGCAATGCCCAATTTCGAGCCATATAGCAAACAATGACTTACATTATGACTAGTTTGATCGTTGATCACAACCCGTCAAAAGCTAAACTCAGTTTATTACTTGACGGCAATTGCTTCGTGTTTGCATCCAATGTCAGTGTATATCCCCTCCGGCAAATGTCGCTCAGTGTGCTGGCAGCTGGCTGCAACATGCAACAGTGGCACGTGACCCATGGCCGGGTAACGGCCATTCTATATAGTCGGCTTGCCCCGAGACTTAGATCTCTAGCAATAATCTTACCTATATACATCTACATCTGCTGTCACTCGCATCCACGTTTGCAACCGGATTCCTATAATTACGATATGTCTACCTATGAGGCCGAACGCAGGCATACCTGCCCTTACATCTTTATTGCCTGGGCAGTATGTGGATACGTTTTGCTCATGGGATTACGAGTTGACGAGTTTACCCCTTTTCTGACATGCGACACCATCAAGTCCACCATTGAGAGTACTGTCTTTAAAACGATATATCAAACAATCATTACTGCGAAGCATGAACTGTTGACCGTTCCATCACTCAATTGTGCCTGATGGCAGCCAAGTAGAGATCAGAGACCAATTGGCGCTCAAGGAACGCCACTGGCACTGAAGACAATTATTATCCCAAATCCAGGACACCACTCAGCCAATGACAAAAATCACATACGATCAATCCAGATGAGTTCACGATGACCTCAATTTCTTCCGATGGCTGCAATCGACCATGGGACACCGGAGAACTTGCGACGGCACTCCAGAATGCATCAATTCATGGCGGAAACCTATAGAGCTGAGAGACCAAATAGCGCACAAGGCCTGCCGCCAACATCGAAGACAATAATCACGAGTACAAGACCATTCCTACAAGCCAATTGAGCGTGGTCACCAGTCCAAGCACCTACAATGGACGGAGACAGTCACAACTACATTTCTTCCAATTGAGGGAGATACACCTATCTCAGTGTGCATGTACACCTACAGCTCTAGCAACCTCAAAGAAGCCCACTTGGAGAAGTATTTTACTTATACCTACGGATACACTACTCGAGCTATGAATACCTATGGAGGAGGATCTGTCTATGAATCGAGCACTCTTACCACCAGGACCGTCTGCATGAGCAATGTCACTTACGGAGAAGACACCCTACGATTGAATGACATCCAGCATGCAAAGTTTTCCCTTCATTGAGGCGATACATTGTGCAGCGTGAAGTGTATGTATGGTCAAAGACCAACACAATTTGGCAAACCGTCTACAACGACTACAATGACTACCAGGACTAGGATGACCTCTCTGAGCACAAGTATTATGGACAATCGATGTTCACCTACCATATGAATGATCTTTGACTGCAATCGCATTAACGACAATGGTGGCAATCGACAAATCAAGCGCCAACGATCATTTGACACTCGTCAAGCACAAACTATTGGCGGCATTGGCGCCGCAGGCAATAATGCCGACTCTGGACGAAAAAGTACAATACCGGACAGCAGGGGTGAGATGCAATGTTTACGCACTATTATCGACTGCGATGCAACAAGCATCTTTATGACAGTGAGGCTTCTCAAGTGACTCGGGATATTGCATCAGGTGGCACTCATTGCCACCCTCGCCAAGACCAGAGGTGTGATCCAACATGCAAAAGACAGCCGGAAGACGCGGATCCCAGTCCAGTACTGGGACTATCATGCACCGGTAGACAGATCAGACGTGCTAGTTATCCCAATGCGGGCGTACGATTCAGTACTTGGCTTACCATGGTTTCCCAAATAGAATCCTGACATCGACTGGGCTCGATTCACTCCCTGCGATCACCGAGTGCGAGTGGAGCAGAGGAATGATACCGATGATTATGGCAGTGGCATCGAAGGTCTCACAACCTAATACTGATAACCATAATGTCAATTACCAGCTTCTGGGGCGCGGTCCGGGTATTCAGACACTTGGAGCGACCGCATTCGACAATCTTCTAGCTAGCGATAAAGTTGTTGTAGCATTTACACTACAGATTGGGGAATGCATAGGGCTGCTGGGAGCGACTTTGGAAGCCATCGGCTTGGATTCACCAGGTGATACAGACCCAAGTGCTGGACACGACGAGCAGGGAGCAGCGGCAGGAGTTGCTGAAGAGGAGCCCCTCCGAGGAGACACTTGAATGACTGCAACTGGCTTGTCGAGACCCGAAGGAAGTGACCAGACAGCCGGGCTTGGCTCCTGTCTGGGCAAACTGTCAATGACAAGGACTCCTGGATAATCCCTTCCATCGCTTCCATCCTTTCATGATTCTTTGGCTCACATAGATGGAGGAGTTCGCAGATATTCCCGACGGACGAATGACAATTGAGAGTGAACAGCGCACTGTGGAACACCGAAGACTTATGAAGCAATTGGAAGCCCGGGCACGACGTCCCTGCATGAAGCTATCATTGAGTCTATTTCAATTGGACTGACGAGCGCCAATATGCCCATCCCGGAGATGCTTGGAGATGGATGACAATCAATCTTTGACCATGGCGACATACACGAAATATATGTACTGGCTGCCTTGCCGTACCGAGTACAATCCCGACCACTATTCAAGTAACCAGATCAAGTGCCGTACAGCAGAGATTACAATGCTGATTACAATGCCGATTACAATGCCGATTACAATGCCGATTACAATGCCGATTACAATGCCGATTACAATGCCGATTACAATGCCGATTACAATGCCGATTACAAAATCAAATACACTGCCATATCTGTTTCGAAGTCACAATACCAAGAATACACCTGAATAAGATCCTGACACAGTCTCGGGGATCCCGAGCTGCACAACTACGATGACAATTGACAAATGCAATCGACTTCCGAATCAAGCCCTTCCAACCGATATTCCCAACCAAGCGATCTGGGATTGGTAGCCGGTGGAGCAACGACTGTTAAAAGAAGGGGCTGACCGTATCGGAATTGCAACCCCTACGGCAAAAAAATTTTGTACCAGAAGTGCTCCTGGACATGAATCGACTAGTGGGCTCAGAGAATGACGATCAGTCAACCACGTCAAGTGACAGCAAGCACACCTACATATGAATTGACTAGCGGCCTCAGAGGATGACGATAAGCACACGGAGTCAACTGATGGCAAACACACCTACAGATGATTCATCAAGCACCCCCGAAGAGATCCAGCAAGCGCACCCTGCAATCTGAGACGATATGTTCACCTAGCATACGAAGGACGTCCATTAGACCTGAAAATGTTGCAGAGATATGACATGTCAAACGAGCCTCATTCATGCCGAACGAGTGCAATATGGCTACCGAAGCAGTTCCGAACAAAATACCAAACAAGTGCAATATAGTAACCGAAGCAGTTCCGAACGCGATACTGAACGTCCAGGATTTGGCTATCGAATTGGTCCCGAATGAGATTGAATATGACCACCAAGCGTACTGAATAGCCTACCGAATGACATCCCGACAAACAGTCAAGATAACTACCAACGGTTGATGACTGAGATCTCACAGCAACGGATATCACTGCTGTAGGACTTCACATGGAGATCGAGAGAATTACCGGAAGCCTTACTGTACCAAGCCACTGACCGCGATGCATACTGCATTACATACTGAAGGATCAAAACCTATCGCCGAATGGCATACTGAACTGAATGACAAACCGCATTGCCAGAGGCCTACCAAATGACTACTGAGAAACAAACGGATATTCTACTGAAGTTGCCTACAGAGATGGCCAGAGCGGTCCACTGAGACCCTACCGAATACAGCATCGAGAGATGGTGAGATCTACATATACAATTTACAAAGCGGCTTTCTGAGAGCAGAAGCGCGCTCCTATCGTGGTGAGTATGACCACCCAGTGTGAAGCTTACATGTTAGATATGGATCAATGATATAGTGCCATGCTGATGCAATTGGCGCATTCTACCATCCTCAAATGGTCGCCAGCGAGTCACATGAGAACCGCCAGCTATGACGAGGCCAGGAGCGAAAGCCCACATCATTGCCCAAAGTCACGACAACGCACTGTTGCAATGACGTCGAGATTGAGCGCAATGGGACGCCTCATACAACATTAAGTCAACAGTCATAACAAGTCACGATGAGGCATAGCCGTTGCAATGACGTCAAGATTGAGCACATTGTGACGTCTCATACGACAGTTAGTCAACAGGCAGAGCAAGTCAGGATAGTCACTGGACAGCAGGTGACGCAGAAGGATGACCAAAGCCGAAGGAAGATAGTTTGAACTGAATTACATATCGAATCACCAATGAATCCAAATATCAATTTGGAGATCGAAGTTACACTGCTACCGAGCCACGATAGCAATCGACAATCAATCTGATGGAGAAGTCGTCGACCTAGCAACGAAATGTCAAAAGAGGGAGATAGCCGTGTCTACACGATCAAGTCCTACTGACAAGTCAAAAGCCCACCTACAGGCTGTCTACCAAGACAGGCACCAACAAATCTACAAGTAGTCGACCAACAACTCTGCGGAGAAGTCCACCGGCAAGTCTACGAAGTCGACCAACATCCTACTGGAGCCGCCTCTCGAGAGCAAAACCAAGAAGTCGACCTGATGGTCACTGAAGCGGACTTCCAATGACGACTGGCCCAGTCAAGCAGTATCTGAGTCAATGACACTTACCGATGACTACCGGCTGCAAGATATATTCTGCAGAGCATGCGGAAGCTATGCATAGATGTCAGACAGCGCTGGCGTGCTTGAACTTGGTCAGTATAACCATTTTAGAGAAACTTACGTGTTAGGTGTCTATGAGGGAGACTACATGCAATTGACGTATACGATTGATGGCTATGACTGATGCCGGCAGCGAAAGCTCCCATCGATCCCAAGTCATGAGCGGAAGCTCTATCACCCTGACAAATTCCAACAATGACCTACGCCGAGATACACAAACTACAAGTGCGGTACTGGATGGCACGTCGGATGCTGTATGAGTTCGGGCATGGAGATAAGGAGGAATTGAGGTCCCAGACTCAAGACGGGAGGAAATGGGTCAATAGAGTTTCGGAACTCAGGACTGGACGTAAGGTATCAATTGGGCGTTCGTTTCTTTGGTATCTTTTCTCCTCTCCATACTTCATTACTCCTTTGGATCTCGGGCCAGTACAAATGGCGTCGGCACAGGTCTTTACCACCTGCAGATCACAGTCAAATAGAGGTGGAGTTTCCCCGTGCGCTGAATCCGCCAAAAGGGCACCCTGAGCGGTACTGATCGGGGGTGGAACCAACGGGCTCGTATGATTGTGTACATCGAACAAGTGTTTGTTTACTCCCTTTCATTCTCTTCTATTGTACTGGCTTTTGCAGCCCAGGAGGTCTGCACCTGAAGAGGGGGATACTGTAATGGTGGCACGTGACCCAGGGCCGGGCAACGGCCATTCTATATAGTCGACTTGCCACGAGACTTAGATCTCTAGTGATGATCTTACCTATAGACATCTACATCCACTATCACTTGCATCCACGTTTGCAACCATGTTCCTATAATTACCATATGTGTACCTATGAGGCCGAACACAGGCATACGTGCCCTTACACAACAACTCGATCATTGATGCATGGTATGACTGTCATAGCTCTAGGTTTGATTTAGCGTTCCATGGAATATGAGCCAAAACAAATCCTAACATGAGGTAGCGATCCCAGGTGTCTTGGGGAAATTTAGCAGAATCAAAGTCTTTCGCTGCAAGTTTGGAGCGTTTTGTCTGTCAATTCAGTAAGTATACATAGAACCTAAATGTGAAATATCAATTTCCATTGCTAACTTACAATTGGAATTCTTTGACTTCCTTGAATCTTCAGTATGGCCAAAGCTGTTCCATCAACTGCTGAACTAGTGAATTCTGTAACTTCCGACTCTGTTAAGTGGTTACACTTTGCGATGAGCACTTTTGCCAGCAAGTGTTTACCCATTTAGTGGGTCCCATGTTCTGATGGATGGCTGACAACTTGATGACACACGATACACATGGTGCCAGGGCTTCCGGTCTCCTCAATTCTGCAGAGTAAATAGAAACGTCATGAAGGCACATGTCTAGAATTATTCCAACCAAAAGATTGCTTCCAGCCCACATTCAGTGAAGCCCACCAGGCATCAAAGATGATTTGATAAGTAAGGTCGCTCCAATCACAAATAAACACACATTCATTTTTGGAAGATATCATAACCTCTAGCAATGAGGTAATTAAAGATTTTGAATCCAACATGGCGGTAAGAGTTTGAAAACTGTGCATTTCAACTTGAGAGACTGTCAAAAGAGACATTATGGTAAAGTAGAAAGCTGGTTCTTAAATATTGACTTCAGAGCTGCAAGCAAGACAAAAGTCAGGCCTGTGAGACATGGCATGCATATATGTGAAGTTGAATACAGGGACATACAGTGAAGACTGACCATTAATCACACCATTTAGGAACGATGCAGTGCAGTTCATTGCTGTCCAGCTTGCTGAGCCCCCACAGAAACTGCTGACGCTCCGTTGGCTCTCATTTTCAAGAGGTGGTCGCAATATCGTCACCATCATTTTTGCTGAAAGAGGTGGCTGATAGTTTGATTATGGGTTAAATTCGTTGCATAGCTCTCTGATTATCCAAGATGCGGGACCAAAAACTGTTGATGCTCCATTGATGCTCATTTTTAGGAGGTAGTAGTGATATTGTCACTAGCATTTTTGCTGATAAAGGCAGCCAATACTTTCATTATGGGATAACACTGCTGCATAGCCATTTGATTATCCAAGATGCAAGACCCAAAAACATTGACGATCCATTGACCCTCATATTTAGAAGGTAATAGCGATATCGTCACTAGGATTTTTACACATAAAGGTGGCCCATACTGGGATTAGGTGTTGATGCTGGCGCACAGCCCTGGGATTATCCAAAATGCAAGACCAAAAATCGTTGACGCTCTGTTGACGCTCATTTCTAGGATGGGACAATGAGCGTATCACTTGCCTTTTTACTTATCAAGATGGCCAATACTTCCTCTGTGGATGGATACGCCTATGCAGACCTTTGATTGCTGAATGAGTAAGACTATAAATCGTTGACTCTCCATTGACGCTCACCTAAGAGACATACTAACAGTTATGGGCGCTCACCAATTGTACGCAAAATGCATAGTCATCATTGACAGCCAATATATAGTTTCTATGTATATGCATTTGCATCCAAAAGCTTCGAGACTTCTCACTTTCTTAGCCACCACTGTACACATCATCTAGAGAATGAGTGACGTTGGTCCATTGAGTTTCAGTGATTTTGGCCGGCAATTTACGTTATAAAAATCCATTGACTGGTTATATATATGTATAGCCCGACTTTGGCACGATGCCCTCTCGAGCTCATACTCCTCGACTTCCATGACATGCCATAAGACATTTTCAAAATCTCGACCATGTGCAGCAGATCTGAGCAGAGAGTTGTGTGGTTGGATGCATGGATTAATGCAGCATGACGGTTGTCAATGATTCGGGTTTCAATTGCGCATCGACCGCTCCTTCTATGGGTTGTATGACATCACTGACTTGAAGTTTGTTAGTAAATATTGTCTCTAATTCAGTTATTGGACTTACCTTAAGCAATCTCGAGAATCTTGACCACGAGCCGCAGGTCTAGTCATTGCGACCATTCCGGACCAGTGCTTGGGGTCCAGGTCCGGGCCAGAACCGAACCGTCACCCAAGGCTCACTTTGGGATGTCAATACACCGAAACTGTCAATTTGGGTACGGTTCGACGGACATCTCCCAACCTATCTGAATTGGGCTGGTTGTCCACGGGTTATCCAGCAGGTCCATCTGTAGATTCATGTAATGCTCTTGCTTTATGAAATTTGATATTTGTATTTGATCGAAATTGCTTGATTAACATCCAGGAATACCATGTTGATCACTTTGCAGATTGCAACATCGGTTATTTTGGAATGGATGTTTTTGCTTTTGTGGCTTGTGTTTAGGAGTAAAAAGGGGGTCGATAGTTCTGTTGTGATCTCATATATCCGCACGATGTATTGTTTACACAATATATAGGACCAAAAATTGCTAACGCGCCGTGGAAGCTCATATTCAAGATGGGGTAACAAAGATGTCGTGCACTGTTCAAGATGAAAAGGCTGCTATCAAACGATATATGAATTATTGCCATAAAGCTACACTTAGAATACCAAAGATGCAAGACCAAGAATCTTTGAAGCTCCATTGACACTCATTGTCAGGATGGGGCGGGGAGCGTGTCACTGTTGCTTTGGATGCGAAAGGTGGCGAATACCTCATTGATGGATGTCTGCAACCAATCGCCACTTAAATATCCCAGGATGCAAAGCCAAAAATCTTTGATGCTCAGTTGATGCTGGTTTTCAGAGTGGGGCAATGACCATGTCACTGTCTTTTTCGCCTCTAAAGGCAGCCATTACATCCATTATGCCTAACCACTCCCAGATAACTTTGTAATTAGCTGAGTAAGAAGACTAAAATTGGTTGATGCTGCGTTGACGATCATTTTCATGATGGGGTAATGAACATCTCACAGATTGTTTTGCCTGACAAGGCCGGCAATACATTGTCTATGAATTATTACCACAAATCAACCCTTAGATAACCCAAGATGCAAAGCCAAGAATTGTTGACGCTTGGTTGATGCTGATTTTCACAATGGGGCAGTAACTGTGTTGCATACCGTTTTGCCTATAAAGGCAGCCAATACAACGGTTATGCTACACATTAATGAAATCACTTTACAATGACCTTGCTTACAAGACCAAAAATCTTTGATGCTCCATTGACGCTCATTTTCAAGCTGGGGTAGGGATTGTGTGGCTATGATTTTTGCCTATAAAGGCAGCCAATGCTTCGATTATGTATAACCACAACCAAATCAATCTTTAATTACCAGACTTACATGAACTAAAATTACTGACGCTACTTTGGCGCTTATTCTGCCACAGGCATATCCACAATATATATTTATTCAATTTGGCATAGTCTATCATTCACATTGTTTTGGCAGCCTTTCTAGTGTTTTCATTTGCTTTGTCCTTGATCACTACATTGTTCTTTAATAATACACAGAAATATATCCTCTAAAATATACTTTACGGTGTCTGCTAATTGTAGATAATAATACACTCCAAAATCCCGTTCCTTTCGATCACTGCTTGTCATCACTTGCAGTTTCGCTTAATAGGCTCCTCTGGTCATCCAAATGGCTGTTAGCTGCATTATAACAAAGCGGATAGTGTAATGACCAGGGGATGTTCCTTCATCAGTCAGCATATCAGGATCGAAATTGGTATCGTACGGGCCATCCTCGGCATAGGCATCAAGAGTAAAAAATTCAGCACGGGAGTATGAAGTATGTGAATACGGCGAATTGCCAATTTGGGAAAGTTGAGCTCTGGCATTGTTACCAGGTGGCATGGGTGGCGATCCGGGAACAGGTGGCATCAGCTCTGGAGTCGGCTGTCTATGTCGGTCTGGTGGAGGTGCACCTGTTCCCATGAGTCTCCAGTGTTTCTGCGGATTCTTGGCGGTGCCATATTGGCAAGAAAGACATCCATCCGGGTGGTTTTGACGAAGGATTGCCAGGTGTCTTTCCATCACAGGCTTTAACTCTTTATTCCCAGGAAACCCAACTACCAGTTTCTTCTCTTCCCAGACTTCAGCACAAGGGTCCGTTATCACATATTGCGTTTCCTCTATTTCGGAGTGCAATAACCCTCCTTTGGCCAATTTTGGTCATATTCAAGGCCAGGCACATGTCTGACTGTTGCAGCTTGACCCGACCTCCTTGCCTTGCCATAGTAGCAGACATGTTGAAAACCTACAAGAAATTGATTGCTGCTGCTATCAATATGATTCGTTTAGTACCTCAACGATATACGCCTCCGTAGCCTCCTCTAGTGTGCTAAAAGCCAGTTCCTTCCACTCGCGGGGATGCTTATCACTAAATTCGTCTGGGAAAATCCCAGAGCTGACAACATCATAATGTTGGATTTCGCGGACTGTGCTAACAAATTCCTTCGTGGACCATGGAGGCTTCCCATCATGGGCAGCGATAAATTGGACAAGTAGCTCTCTACGTACACCAGCTGCCCAGTAGATTGTCAGTCGATTGCTGTTTACCACCCTCTAGATATACTCACATGCCATTGCATGCTATTTTATATTTTTACTGCTTCCGGTCTTACAGACAGTTTTCAAATGTGCATCCTGGGTCATATGTTTGGTGGCTGCATTGGCAGCGTCGTGGTGGACTAACTGGTGTCTGCATTCTTGTTGTGTGCCAATGTGCGACATATTGCAAGATGCGCCCATTGATAGGCTCAATTCAGTTCCACTGTTACCTGGCTGAGGTGTTTGTGTAGCATTGATTTGGTGGTGAGGAATAGGCGAGGAAGATGATAACGAAAAGACGTGCGAAGTCCTGAGGAATATATAGTTAGCTTCATGTCAAAATGGAATAAATAGCAGCCAGCATGTATGTTTTACTCAAGATGAATCCTACTGCATATAAATGCACGTTGCAGGTGTATACCACCATCCCGCGATTTGCAATAAGTCTGTCCGATGTTGTTTGATTGTTTACTAGGCTAAATTGAGGTGTACGACACACTAGATATCATGATTGTGAAATTGAAATAAGACATTCTTCCGAGAGAAAGGATGTCTGCTGATATATATCTCCAAGGATCCCTGGGATATTACATGAAACTGACACTAAAAATCATGTCATGTTGTACAGTTAACTTAACTATTCCCATTTTATTGACAGTCATATGGCAGATTTTGCTTTGTTCAAGATGATTGAATGTTCCAACCTTGACATGAAAGACGCAGCTTGCCTCCATATTGTCCATATCTTGCAACGTCCAATATCTCACCCAACAACATAGTCAAAACAGACTACAATGGTCTATGCTCCAGCATAGAACTTTTCGCCGCTTCCGCCGGGCAAATACGGTGAGTTGAGAAGGCGGTCCACATGACAATGTCATCAAGCAAATGAAGGCCGAAGTGGCCTGGAAGCAGAAAGGGTTCGAGCGCTGCGGGCATTGCGCAGTGTGCGATCCAAATGTAAGCTTGCGGTCGAAAAACGACGAGAAACGCACTTCATATGCAACGAACAGAATGATGAATGTATCGAGGATTGTGTTGAGTGAGAAACTGTGGGGGCAAGAAAGCTAGTTGATGAAGCAGAGGCAGCAATTGAGCAGGAGCAGGAAGATACAATGACACCTGAAAAGATGGGATTGACAACCAGAGAGCCTGAAAAGACATTTCATTAGATGATGGTTCCTATCAGATACAGTCTGAGTGATCTTGCAAGTTCTGACATTGGGGAGGATGGGGAAGATGCGGATGATGAAGAGACAGAGCCGGGCAAGCTGAGCGAAGATGATGAACCCTGCTGGTTGATGGGCACAATCTCCAAAACGGTTCAGCAGCACATGGAGAGGTTTCGCCAGAAGAAGATGATGCTTGACAATGTGACACCACCAGTCTGGGGGGATGCAGCCAAGTCCTTCCATTGAACAGATAGGAAGTACGGCACCACAGAAGTGAGGGTTCCGGCAGTCATTAAACCACCAACAAATGATGATGCAGCCGCGCCAGCACCAGCATCATTTAGAGAGCTTATGGAGTGTCTTGACATTTTCCCAGGAATATCGCAAATACTGCAAGGGACTTCTCGATCATGAAGTTGTCATATTAGGCTAGGTTCTGGGGAGCCTGAGTCAAACACAGGTATAGCTGGTCTCGCGCCTGCCATGGGACCCGATGCATCACATATTCTGAAAGCGAAGTCCGTTGAACCCGCAAGCTTTTACCACTCCAGATTGCCTCACCAGCTAATCACGGTATAGAAATGGGATTTGAACGAGGAGATGGGGAGGGCTCCTGTGTCAGTGGAGGAATGGATTGGCAAAATGTTATTTTTGACGTCATATCTCAGTGAAAGGCAATTTGTGTACCAATTTTGCTATGTGTCAGCTTGGTCTTGATTTTAGTGACCAAAATGTGAGACGTGATAATTTGTCTCAGCATGTGCAAAGGTCAAATGCACCATGCAAAAGTTCTAGAACCCTAATCAGGTTGTAAGACTGCCATTAAGCTCAGCTTCTTTTTGCCAATCACTGTTAAGTGAGAAAACTAAGCTAGAGTAGTGATGAAATATACCAACAAAATTGAAATGTGTGATGTCAGAGGAGTCATAAATGGAGTGGTCAGTGCTCAATCCGAATCAGTCGGAATGACCACCATCACCCTGCATTCATCCATGCATCCAACTCCATCACTCTCCACACAGACCCGGTGCACATCGTTGAGATATTCAAAATCGCTTATGGTATATCATGGAAATTGAGGAACAGAGTTTGGATGAGGAAAGGTGAAGAAGTCAAGCTATATCAATCAAAAACTACTGAAATGATCTACATGCCGTATATTGCCGGCCGAAACCACCAGAATGTGATAGTGCCACATCATCTCTCACTTAGATAACATGGATAGAGGTTGATTAGAAATTGTGAGACCACAAAGCTTCTGGGTGCAAATGTTAATACTGAGAATTGCAATATTGGATGTCAATTATAAGTAGTGTTAACAACGGCTCCAAATGCCCGGGTCGGTTCCGGGTCCGGTTCCATCCGAAACCGGACCGTGGCAACATGTCTTCCCACACAAAAAACCTGGAACGTTTGAAATGGGCTGGTTTTACCACCAAAAACCCGGCATTTCAAGTTCACAATTTTGGCTCCAATTAAGTGTTTGAGTTCTGATCGTACCATGACATGATCAGTACGTACATTGTGCAGTTTTAGCCACTCATTCACCTTCCGGTTTTAAATTTGCGATCAGACAAAGATTCGTTGAGTTGCTATCGAAAACCCACGAGTTTCGCTGAACATCTGGTGTTTTTCACAGAGATTCAATGAATATTGGTCGGATTGCAAATTCGAAAGCGGGTGGTGGAACAGCGGCTAAAACTACACAATCTACGTATTCATCATGTCATGATACATTCAGATCTCAGATCCCTAATTAGAGCAAAAGTCGCAGGAACCGTAAAATGGAACCATGGTGCGGGTTACAACCCGGCCAAAAATCCGCGGATTTATGTCTGGTCCGGGCAACAACCCCACAAAGGCAAACCGGGTCGGGTTTTCGGCTGGGTCTGGAACCAAACCAAACCAAACCGCTGGTCACAACCCGGACCACTGGTGGGTTACCCGGACCTGTCGCAAACACTGAATATAAGTATGTGCTGTATTGCATACAATGATTGAGTGTACAATGGCTATTTCGATGTGTTTAATGTGAGTGTCACCAGAGGGTCAACAATTTCTAGTCTTCCACATTCGACAATCAAAGAGCTCCATTGTCTTGTCCCTACAAAGTCTATGCATCGGTTGGCACTATAGCCGAATGGGCAAATGACACTCTCGTTGCCCCATTCTAAGACTCAGCGTGAATGGAGTGTCAATGATTGCCAGTCTTACACATTGGATATTCATAGGGCTGCATTGTCACCTCCTGCCAATGTAAATGTAGTCGTTGGCGTTATAACTAAAATGGCACATCTCACACTCATTACCTCATCCTAAAGAAGACTGTCAACGGAGTGTCAATGGTCTGTCTCTTTGCATAGTGGGAAATCCAAGGGCTATGCGGCAACATTAACCCATAATCGAACCATTGGCCACCTTGCTACACAAAAATGTGTCTTCCAACATCGCCACTATGTCATAATGATGAGCGTCAATGGAGGGTCAACGAGTTGTGTCCTTGCATCTTGGAAAATCCATGTGCGATTCAGCGACATAAACCCATAATCGAACTATTGGGCGCCTTTCTAGTCAAAAAATGCTTGCGACAACATTGCGACGACATCCTGACAATGAGCGTCAATAGAGCATAAACGATTTTTGGCCTTGCATCTTGGACAATCCAACAGCTGTGCGGCGACATTAACCCATAATTGAACTATCGGCCACCTTTCTACGCAACAATGCTAGTGACAACATCACTACTATGTCCGAAAACTGAGCGTCAACCGAGCGTCAACAGAGCATGAACGATTTTCCGTCATCCAACTTGCATAATCCAGCAACTGTGCATTGGCATAGACCCATAATCAACTTCCTGGCCACCTTTGTGGGCAAAAATGCCACAAACAATTCCGCTACCACCTTCTAAAAATATGTGTCAGCAGAGCGGCAACAGGTTTTGGGGTGCTCAGTAAGCTTCACAGCAATGAAATACCTTGCGTTGTTCCTCAATGGCATTTTTTACGGTCAGTCTTGTCAGTATGACCCTGTATGCAACATCGCAACTATGAATGCAATGTCTCACAGGTCGTACTTTGGTCTTGCGTGTAGCCCAAGAGTCAATCTTTCAGCAACAGCATTCTACTCAACAATAATGTAACTTTTGACAGTCTCTCAACTGGAATTACACAGCTTCCAAATTCATACAACCATGTCAGATTCCCAATCTATATATACCTCATTGCTAGAGGTTGTGATATCTTCCAAAGATGAACATGTCTTTATTCGCGATTTGAGCCACCATACTTTACAAATCCTAATCCGCGCTTGGTGGGCTTCAATGAATGTGGGCTCGAAGCATCCTATTGCTTGGGATAATTCTAGACATACGCTATCATGGCATTTCTATTTGCACTGTGGGATTGAGGAGACCAGCAGCCCTGGCATCATATGTATCATTTGTCATCAAGTTCTTCACCATCCGTCATAACATGGGACCAGCTCCATGGGGAAACACTTGCTGGCACAAGCGCACATTGCAAAGTTAAACCAATTAACAGAGATGGAAGTTTCTGAATTGACAAGTACAACCGTTGATGAAACCGCTTTGGCCATGTTGAAGAGACAAGGCAGTTGTGGAATTACAATAGTAAGCGCACAAAAGAAATTTGTATTCCACAGTTAGATCTCACCTATATTCACACAATTGACAGACAAAATGCGCTGAACTGGCAGCAGAAGACTACCTAAGTGCCCGAAATTGACCAAGATACCTGGAATTGCTACCTCACGTTAGGATTTGTTTCGGCTCATATTCTGTGGAATGCTATATCGAACCTAGATGTACAATGGTCATTCAATGCTTTACGCTGCAATCTTGTGCTTCCATCCGCCCGCAACCTTAGCAACATTTGCCGGAGGTAATATCCACTCACAGTGAAAGCAAATAAGAAGCAATTGCCGTCAAGAAATAGAGTTTGGTTAGAGTTAGATGGGTGGACATCAGCAGACAGATTAGTGATAACGTCGATCATAGCTTGCTATATGGATCGTAATTGGGCATTGCGAGAAGTACAACTCACATTTGACCAGGTTGACAGCCTGATCTTTTCCTACTTCCAATGCTAATTAAGAATAATAGGTCAAGGGTCAACATACTGGAGAAAGGCTAGCCATACAGTTGAAGGAACTTCGGGATCGTGTCTAGCCTACCGATGGCCATTTAGTTCTAATTACAACTAATAGTGCTTCCTCAAATCACTCAATGACCCGGGAACTGCAATCAACCCTTATGGCCTCCGGATTCGGGTGACCTTCAATGGGGAACCACATACCATGCATGGCGCACGTCATTGAGCTTGCATTCGGTCCTTTCATGAGCAATCTTGGGGTAAATGGCTGCACGAAGTCTTGGGCAGCCCATGAGCGCAATCAGCAATTTGGAGAGAATGAACACACAGACATTGGGAAGAGTCAAAGATTGCAAAATAAGGGCAATGCTAGAATCAACAAGGTGTTGGCTATGCGACCAGGTTTAGCAAAGATAACTGAGAAGGTACGTATTTCAAGACATTTTGAAAGACCTGAAACTGACATTCATGTAGCAGAGAATGCTTGCTGTATTGATTATGCTGACACCTGGTCATCGAAACGAGATCTTTTACGGTCCAAAAGCTAAAGTACAACATCCAAGTACTACCCATTATGGATGTGAAAACATGGTGGAATTCGACACTCGCGTTGCTTCAGCAAGCCTCCTGATTACGAGAATTCACCTGCAAGTGGCTCAAGAATTCCAAATACAGCAATTACCGGCAACCCTTCACAACTCAGGATGAATGGACCATCAATAAGTAAGCCATGGAAGATTTAAGGCCATTCTGATACCGGACCCTGTGGATGTCGAAAAGGCATACTGTTACTCTGCATCATGTCATCACTTTCTACAATGACATGTTCGATCACATGGATGGATTGATGTGAGCTTTGGCTAAGAACAAGACCCAATGGAAGGAAGACTTATACTTTGCAGCGAAGGTTGCGCGCCAGAAGATGTCCAAATATTACGCTGAAGTTACTCCAACGTCCAGGCTTCTCCTCATTTCACCACATATCCTTGATCCTTGCCGGAAGTTGCGATCATTTAGGAAATGGTACAATGCGATGGATATCAGTCTTGAGGACGAGACTTCTGATACAACCCAAGACCAGGAGGCAATTCTGAAGTATATGGGGATCAATGACTGTGCCAATGATAGCACAATGTCCGTTGTTAAACCTGAAAATGTTCCGCACAACAACATCTCGCCCTCTGCAAAGGCTTCTGGATTCGGTCAATCACCTTTTGATCCATAAGATTTGTCCAGCGATGATGAAGAATACTTGAAGCCTACAAGCGTGGTTGAAACAACCACCGGATAAAGCAACCGCACAGCATGTTTGTTGACAATTTGACAACCACAAGGCTCTATTAGAATTCACCGCCTGAATAGCCAAAGAACCAGGGGCAAGTTAATTCAAATCGTAATGATTACCATTCTGACCCCAGGGAGATCAGCAGTATATTTCGGTTAGCAGATATCACGGACTGGTGGCACCAGCAAGATGAAAGACACCCAAAAGTATGCCAATATCTCCAATGTGGCATGCAACAGATTCTCTATTGAACTACATGGTGTCAGAGATGAGGCCAGTTTTTCCCCTGGGCGAGACGTTATCAGCTGGAGACAGTCTACAACCACCAGTGAGATGCTTCGGGAAAAAGTTGTAGGAAGGCAGTTTGCTCAAGCCTATAATGGAATATTGGCGGGCGATTGCGCAGCATTTGATACCGTGGAAACTGAAAACCACGTGGAATTGAAGACAGAGGCAGAGGAAAGATAATTGCACAGAACAGCCAAGGTCCACAACTTTCTGGAGATGTTGCAGGGTAGCCAAAACCTACATGCTACACAGAAGGAATATTGTGCTGAAAACAAGAAATGCCAGCTGTTGGATACATTTCAGATACCGGAGAGATCATCATAGCATCTTGGTCAAATTTTCAACATGATGGTGCAGCTGCATTGAAATAGTCAGAAAGATCACTTTTGCCACCAGTGTTGTCTGAAACAAACCTCCCTGGAGGACAAACTGAAGTATTGAATGTCAGCCAAATCAGAACAATTGACCGTCATCTGGTCGAAAGTGATGCGGATGATCTACCAGAAAGCATCTCCAACACCGAAAATTGACTTAACTGGAATGGTGATGTGGATAATCCAATCAAGAGCAATGATGACTGTAAGGAAGATGATGAATCGGATGTAGAGCTAGGCAATGGCATCCAGGCTTCAGAAAGCCTGGAGCACCGGGTTGTGAGTGCTGCACCAAAGTTCCCTGATTGATTCGGCCAACACGCAGGTCAATGAAACAGGCTGAACTGGTGTTGTTGTTGACTGTCAGTGCAATGCAAACAAGGAGGAATATGGGAAACAAGAAAAAGTAGGACAGATTGGGTCAATACGTTTTCACCAGGTTCTATAGGTTGCTTGACCAAGAATTTCACTTAGAGATATATTATGGGACAATAGTGAGCAGTCGCATGAGGATAATTGTTCATAAACAAAAGAATCGCTGGCGAACTGTAATATTCAGTTAGATATATCAATTTTGGTAGCATGAGAGAGGCCCATGCAAGATGATTACTGGGCTCGGCTTTGCCAATGGGCTGAGTCTCAATTGGGCAGAAAGGCAATCAATAAATGAAATAATTATTTATACAATTATCGATGGCAGCAGATATTGACTATGGTATGCATTAGGATGAGTGTCAACAGAGTGTCAACGATTTTTGTGCTTGCATTCTTGGTGATCAGACCACAGATAGGTTGCAGACAGTCATAGAGGAATTTCTGGCTGCCTTTGTAGGAAAAGCTGATTGCGATACCCTCCCTGCCCCATCTTGAAAATGAGGGTCAACCATTGTTGGTGGTGTATCATGGGTAATCCGGGAAGCGACACGTTGCAGGCAGTCATAAACGAAGTATTGGCTGCCTTTATAGGAAAAAGACACAGTGACATGCTCCCTGCCCCATCTTGAAAATGAGTGTCAATGGAGTGTCAACGATTGTTGGCGTTGTATCATGGTTAATCACAGCGTGATGTGGCCGTTATTGTCTATATACATTGTTTTGACTGTTTTTGTATTTCAAAAGGCTCAAGAACACTTAGTGATAGCCCTGTGACTGAAATAACTCGATACTGTCCCGGAGGATGTGGCGGGAATATCCCGTACGTATCTGCCTATGAAGGCTGCCATATCTTTGTTTATGGATACCTACGATGAAGTGCAACTGATATTACTGAAAATGCAACACCAAAAATCTTTGGCACTCCGTTGACACTCATTTTCAAGATGGGGTAGGGAGTGTTTCGCTTCCTCTTTTTCGTATAATGGTGGCCAATACTTTGTTCATGACTGTGTGCAACCTGTCGCCCCCAAGATTTCCCAAGATACACACCCATCAATCATTGACGCTCCATTGATAATCATTCTCAGGATGTAGTTGGGCACATTTCTCAGTTCGTTTCGATCATCAAGGTGGCCAATACATTAAACACAAACAGTGACGTACCAATGTCAATATTTTACGATTAAGAGTAGCATATCAGAATGCGACAATGGATAGTGAAAGCCGAAACGCAGAACCGAAGATCGAAACTGATAGGTCTTGACACAGCCGGCAAAACCCTCAGGTTCACGGGTCCAGGTCTGGGTTTGGCCCAGCACAAGTCAGCAGGTCGGATGTTTGGATGGGTCTGGGACTGAACCTACCCATGTTTGCGGTCCAAACCCAGACCGCTGACAGGTTGCCGGGACCCATTGTTAACCCTAATCTGGTCTGTCCAGAGAGTTATGCAGTTGGATGAATGGATTAATGCAGCATGATGGCTGCCATTCATCCGGGTTTGTTCTGCGCATTGACCGCTCCTTCTTTGACTTGTATGACACCACTCAAAAAAAAAAATTTGTAACATTTTGTCTCTGAGTTGGTTTTGGCTTTCTCACTTAACGGTGACAGGCAAGACATTATCAAGTTTGTTAGTCGTCTATCAACTTGATTTGGAGTGTGGAACTTTCGCATGGGCTGTATGACCCTTGCACACCCACAGACAAATCATCATGACTCACAATTTGTTCACTGCAATCAAGCACAAGCTGACATGTAGCAAAATGGGTAAACAAATTGCTTTTACCAGAAATATGTCATCAAAACGACCTATTTGGCTATCTAATCCTCCAGCGACGGTGGAGCCGTCACCATGTCTTCGTCCTAAACCGATGTCTGTATGGTAATTGGCTTGCGATGCTATGTGCAGGTGTAAGACATTCCAGGGTCAGCTTGCTTCGCATTCACAATCTGGGACGAATCAGGCACTGTGTTGGGCAAGAGAGATGCTATGCAGTTGTGTGACTGTGCTCTCGCCAACCCCGTTGTGGTTAGACTACTTCCTGGTCGTGATGTCATCTGCGACATCTGTGATTGTCCAAGGACAATATCAACAGTCTGCGTAAGTTCTCCACATGTTGTCGGTGATCGTATGGCTGCTGTCATGTCTGTTTGGGGCTTCACAACTGCCGGAACCTTCAATTCGGCCATCCCATACTTCATATCTCTTTCACAGAACTAGTCAGCCGCGTCACACCATTCCGGTTGCATCAGTTCGTTAAGCCTTATCTGATTCTGCCGAAAACTCTGTATGTGGTGCTGTACTGTTTTGGTGATTGTGCCCATGACCCAGACAGGTGTGTCAGCTTCGCTCAGCTTGCCCAGCTCTGTATCGTCTTCATCATGTTCCTCGTCTTCCCCATCCTCCGCATCCTTGGAACGTGCAAGATCACTCAGACTGTCTCGGAAAGCATTCAACATCTCCTCAAAGGTTTTATCGGGCTTTCTGCTTGTCAAGCTTGCCTTTTAAGCATTTCTCAGATCTTCCTGCTCTTGCATAATCGCTGTCTCTGCGTCTTGAACTCGCTTTCTCGCCACAGCAGTCTCTCTATCCACATAATCCGTAATTCATTTTTCGTTCTCTTTGTTGCTTAAAAAGCACATTTCTCATCTTCTCACCGCCGAAAGCTTCTTTTTAGAACATAAGCTGCACACTGCTTCCAATGGTGAGACCCTGTCTGCCTCATAGCCGCTCATGCCTTCATTAGCTTGATGACGTTGGCATGTGGATTGCTTGGTCGGGTTGCTGTATTTGCCTGCCGGCAGTGGTGAATGGTCCTTTTTTGGTGCATTGACCATTGTATCATGTGTTGACCTTGTTGTTGGGCGAGATGTTGGATGTTGCAAGATATGGACTACATGGAGGCATGCTGCGGCTTTTCTTTCAAGGTTGGTAGGTTTGATCCACTTGAACAAAGCAAAATCTGTGTTTTGACCGTCACTTGGTTGAGAATAGTCATGCTAAAAGTGTTAGCAACGGTTCTGGACCTTCGATTCAGGTGCAGGGCCGGGTCGGAACCAAACCGCTGCGAGATTGGCAATTGGGGTTCCCAATAGACCCGCACTGTCGATTCGGGTCCGGTTCAATAGTAATACCCCAACCAGTCTCAATTGGGCGGTTCATCAGCGGGTTGTCCAGCGGGTCCATTAGTAAATACATATAATGCTCTTGCCGTTGGTATTGGATAGTAGTGCTTGAACAAAATCGATCATTCAACAACCAGCAATCACATTTTGCATGTTTTGCAGGTTGCAATATTGATAATATTTAAATTTGTGTTTTTCATTTAATATTTTATATTTTTGACAGTTGAGGAGATCGATTGTTCGATTATGACCTCAAATATCCTTACGATGCCTTCATTACGTAATATGCATACTGTGAAATTGTTGAGGCTTGGTTGAGTCTCGGTTGGCGCACCTTTTCTGAATGGGGCAGTTACCGTGGTGCTTGCTCTTTTGCCTATAAAGACTGCCAATACGTTGGTTATGGATAACAGTGAGGAAATCGCTTTCCAATTACCTTGTGTACAAGACCAAAAATCATTGACACTCCGTTGACGCTCATTTTCAGAATGGGGCAGTGACCGCATCGCTTGCCCTTTTGCCTACAAAGACTGCCAATTCATTGGTTATGGATAACAGCAAGCAAATCACTTTCCAAATACCTTATGTACAAGACCAAAAATCGTTGACGCTCTGTTGACGCTCTGTTGACGCTCTGTTGACGCTCTGTTGACACTGTGTTGACACTCTGTTGACGCTGTGTTGACTCGCTGTTGACACTCTGCTGACACTCTGTTGATGCTCGGTTGACACCCTGTTGACACTCTGTTGATGCTCATTTTTAGGTCTACCGATATCGACACTTGACATATTGCGCATAAAGGCAGGCAATATTTCGATAATGGGTAAATGCCGCAGCACACCACTTCTATTATACAAGATGCGACACCCAGAATCGTTGACGCACTGTTGATGCTCATTTCAGGTGTAGTGACATTGACTCTACCCGTATTGCCCATAATGGCGGGCAATACGTCGATTATGGGCAAATGCGGTAGCATAGCCCTTGGATTATACCAGATGCAATAATGATAATTATTGACACTCTGTTGATGCTCTGTTGATGCTCTGTCTATGCTCATTTTTAGGATTAGTGATATCGACACATAACGTATTGCCCGTGAAGGCTGGCAGTACTTCGATCATGGGTCAATTCCGCAGCTCACCCCTGCGATAATACAAGATGCAACACCCAAAATCATTGACACTCTGTTGATGCTCATTTCAGGTGTAGCAACATCGACTCCACCCATAGTGCTCTTAAAGGTGTGCAATACTTCGATTACGGGCAAATGCAGTAGCATATAGTGTTAGCAACGGTTCCAACCGGCTGGAACGGTTCCGAGTTGCAGTTGGAACCGGAACCAAACCGTTGCAACAGGTCTTACCACACGAAAACCCGGACCGTTGCAATTGGGCCGGTTTTACCACCCAAAACCCAGTATTTCAACCTCACAACTTGGCCTCTGATTAAGTATTTTAGTTATGATCATATTGTGATATGATGAATACGTAGATTATGCAGTTTTAGCTGCTCGTTCACCTCCCACTATCAGATTTGCGATCCGACCAATGTTGGTGGAGTAGCTATTGAAAAACCGCGGATTTCGCTCAAAATGTGCCCTAATTTCACAGCCACCCAACAAATATCAGTTGGATCACAAATCTGAATGCTTGAGGGGAAAGAGCGGCAAATAGTGCACAATCTACGTATTGATCATGTCACGATACAATCAGAACTCAGATACGTAATTGGAGCCAAAGGTGCACGAACCATGATATGGAATCACCATCCAGGTGCAACCTGGCCAGAAAACAGCGGGTTCAAGTCCAGTCCGGGTAACAACTGTGCCAAGACATAGCCGGTCCGGTTTTTGGCCGGTTCTACAACAAAACCGAACCGTTTATCCGGTCCAAACCCTGACCGCTGGCGTGTAACCCAGAACCTTTGCTAACACCAGTAGGATAGCCCTCGGAATATTAAAGATGCAACACCAAAAATGATTGACACTCTGTTGACGGTCTGTTGATGCTCTGTTGACGCACTGTTGACGCACTGTTGACCCTTCTTTGAAGGTGTAGCGACATTGACACTTAACATATTGCCCATCAATGCTGGCAATATGTTGATTATGGGTAAATGCCACTGCACAGCCCTTCGAATATAGCAGATGCAACACCCATCATTGTTGACGCTCTGTTGACGCTGATTTTTAGGTGGTAGCAACATTGACACTTACCATATTCCCTCTAAAGGCGGCCAATACTTTATTTGTGAGTCAAGGTCATAGCACAGCCCTTCGATTGTAGAAAATCTACTGTCAAGGATCGTTGACGCTCCGTTGACGCTCACTTTCAGAATGGGGCAGTTACTGTGTCGCTTTCCTTTTTGCGTATCAAGGCTGCTAATACATTGGTTATGCATAACTGCGAGCAAATCAGTTTCCAATTACCCTACCTGAAAGACATCAAATCGTTAAGGCTCAGTTGACACTGATTCTCAGAATGGGGCAGTGACCGGGTCGCTTTGACTTTTCCCTATAAAGGCTGCCAATATGTTGTGTATGTATAACACCAAGCAAATAAGTTTCCAATTACCGTACTTAAAAGACCTAACATCGTTGATGCTCCGGTGATGCTCACCTTAAACATGTTCTAACTGTTGTTGTATGGTCAATAATTTTATACACATAATCATATAGTCATTATTGACAGCCAACATATCATTTGTATGAATACTCAGTTGCATCCAAAACCTTTGTGGCCTCTCAATTTCTGATTCACTGCTACACATGGTCTCTGAGCCATAGATGAGGTAGCGCTTTCACATTCGAGCACATTCAGCCGGCAATTTACTGCATATAGATCCATACCCAAATTTTTCATTAATATAGCCCAACTTCCTCACGTTTCCTTGTCCAGTTCCTTCTCCTTGATTTCCATGACCTACCATATGCGATTTTCATAATCTTGACCATGTCCACAAGATCTGAGCGCAGATTGATACAGGTTGATGTATGGATGAATGCAACATGATGGTGGTCATTCATACAGGTTCAAGTTATGCATTGACCACTCCTTCTATGACTCATATGACATCACTGAGTTAAATTCTGTTAGTACATTTTGTCTCCAATTTGGATTGCGCATTCTCACTTATCCATAAGAGGCAGGATGATATCACCAGGATCAGCCATCAATCAACTCAATTAGGAGTCCAGAACTTTCATACGGCCCATATGACCCTTGCACATGCGCAGACGAAATATCATGTCTCACCTTTTGGTTATTGAAATCAAACAAATGCTGACACATAACAAAATAGGTACACCAATTACTTTTCATGGAGATATGTCGTCAATAATCACAATTTGCTCATCTAGTCTACAGATGAAAAACCAGCCATTACAATATATTCATCTGAATCCAATTCCTGTATGGTAATTGGCTGTGGAGGCGATATGGAGGGGTCAAAGCTTACCAGTTCAACAGGCTTCGATTGCTTAATCGGTGACGAATTGGGCTCCACATCGGGTGGGAGAGACACTATGCATATGTAAGACCGTGGTTTCCAGGAAGCTAACCTCGTATGCCTGCTTTCTGCTTGTGATGTGCCTTGCGGCATTTGCAATTTTGCACTGACGATATCAAGTATCTCCATCAGCTCTCCAAATGTTGTCAGTACAGGAGCAGGTGCAAACTGATCCATTTGAGGCTTATCAATGGCTGTAACTTGCAATGTGGCTGTCCCGCAGCTCTAATCATACTCCTGATGCAAGATGAAAAATTTGTTGCACTCCATTGACACTCAAGTTCAGGATGTAGCAGGGAGCGTGTCTCTGCTCATTTTGATTATAAAGGCAGCCAATGCAACAAATACAGACAACAGTGTATCAAAGTTATTATTTTGCACGTAACAGTAGGAAATCAGAATGTGACGATAAATAGATAATTCCAAACTTGAAAATCGGGGATTGGAACCAATGGGTCTAGCGAAACCTGGCAAAACACGAGGGTTGACGGATACGGGTATGGCTTTGGCCTGCCCAGAAGCAGCGGGTCAGGTGTTTAGACGGTGGTGGAACCAAACCAAACCATTTCTCTGGTCCAAACCCGGACCGCTGGCAGGTTACCTGGACCTGTTGCTAACACTAGGCTATATGCAGGGGTAGAAGCTTACGAGTTTAACAGGCGTCGCATTCTGAATGCATGGTTAATCAGACGCTGCGGCTGGCGCGAGACCGGATATACTCATATTCGACAGCGGCTTCCCAGAGCCAAGCCTACTATGACTACTTCCTGGTCGAGATATGCCTTGTGGTATTAGCGATATTCTGGGGACAATGTCAAGACACTCCATATTCTCTCCAAGCATTGTTGATGGAGATGCTGCTGCATCATCATCCGTTTGTGGTTGAACGACTGACGGAACCGGCAATGTGGATGTGCCGTACTTCTTATCTCTTCCACCAAAGTACTCCGCTGTGTCCTCCCATCCTGGTTGTGCCAATTCGTCAAGCTTCATCTGCTGCTGATGAAACCTCTCCATGCGCTGCTGCACTGTTTTGGTGATTGTGCCCATCACCCAGCCAGGTTTATCATCTTCGCTCAGCCGGCGCTGCTGTCTCTTCATCGTCCTTATCTTCCCCATCCTCCCCATCGTCGGTACTTGCAAGATCACTCAGACCCTCTCCGATGGAAACCATCATCCCCTAAAACGTCTTTTCGGGCTCTCTGTTTGTCAATCTGTCATTGTCAGCTTTCGTTGTATCATCCTGCTCTTGCTGAACCCCTGCCTCTGCATTTTCAACTTGCTTTCTTGTCACAGCGGTCTCTCTCTCAGAATAATCCTTGATGCATTTTTCTTTCTCCTGATTGCTTATGAAGTGCGTTTCTCGTCGGTTCTCGGCCGCAAGCTTCATTTTGGATCCCAAGCTGCGCAATGCCCCAAGGGCTCGGACTCTCTCAGCTTCCAAGCCGCTTTTGCCTTCATTCCCTTGATGAGGTCTTTGGGTGGACCGAGCCTTTGATTTACCATTGTTGCTTGCCAGAAGTGGCAAAAAGTTCTTTTTTGGAGCATTGACAATTGTAGTTTGCATTGACTTTGTTGTTGGGCGAGATGTTGGATGTTGCAAGATACAGACTATATGGAGGCAAGCTGCATCTTTTATGTCAAGGTTTGTATGTTTACTCATCTTGAACAAAGCAAACACTCGCTTTTGACTGTCAATAGAACAGCAATACTTAGGGTAACCTTGCAGCATGACTTGATTGCTAGCGTGAGTTTCATGCAATATCCCAGGGATTCTTTGAGACAAACATCTGCAGACGTCCTTTCCCTCGTACAATGTCCTATTGATGTCGGGCAATCGTGCGATTTCGGCAGTCGTACAGTGCAATTCATCCCTGTTAACAAACAGACAACAGCAGACCTATCCATTGCACATCTCTGGGCGGTGGGAAACGCCTGCAACTTGTGGCCATACACAGCAGGATTCATCTTGAGTATATGGAACATCTTGGCTGCTACTTATTCCATTCTGACATGAAGCTAACTATATAGTCCTCAGGACTTCCCACTACTTTTCGTTATCATCTTTCTCACCGATTCCTCACCAGCAAATCATGGAAACACAACCACCTGAGCCAGGAGAGAGCATATCCGAATCGAGCCAATTGTTGGGCACTATATCAAATCAGTCACCCATTCGCACACAGCAGAAACGCAGACACCGGGTAGTCCGCCACGACCCTGCCAATGCAGCCACCAGAAATACGACCCAGGATGCACATTTGAAAATTGTCCGTAAAACTGGACGCAGCAAGAATACGATGCAACATGCAGTTGAATGTAAGTGTATGTCAATCATGGTAATCGGCCGTCAATTGACCGCATACCGTACAGCAGGTGTACGTAGAGAGCTACATGACCAATTTCTCGGTGCCTGCAACAGGAAACCTCCATGGTCAACAGATGCATTTGCCCGCGCAGTCCACAACATCTAACATCAGGATGTTGTCAGCTCTGGGATTTTCGCAGCCAAATTTCCTGATAAGCATCCCCATGAGTGGACAAAACAGGCTTCAATCACCTTAGAGGAGGCTATGGAAGAGTATAAGCTTGAGGTATTTGCCGAATCTCGTTGTTACAAGCAGCAACTAATTCCTTGTTGGTTTTCAACATGTCTGCTACTATGGCAAGGCAAGGAGGTCGGGTAAAACTGGAACAGTCCGACATGTGCCTGGCCTTGAATATGGCGAAAGTGGCCAAAGGCGGGTTTTGGCGCATGGCAATGTACGAAACGCGATTCCTGAACAAGAAACCTTGCGGCAAGGTCCGAGATGAGAAGAAGCTGGGTGTTGAGTTTCCTGGGCATAGAAAGGTGAAGGATGCGTTGGAATGACACCCAGCTATGCGTCATCAACACCACACGCCCGGATGCCTTCCTCGCCAAAATGGCATTGCAAAGAATCCGCAGACACAATGGAGACGCAAAAGAACGGGCACACCTCCACCCGACCGACGCAGGCAGCCGCCTCCAGAGCAGACACCATCTCTGCCCGAAACGCCACCAGCCCCAACTGGTCACAATTCCGGAGCTCAACATTCCCAAATCATCAATTTGCCAGCCGGATGTGTGTATTCACATACATCACTTCCCTGGGCTGAATTTGTTACTCTTGATGCATCTGCCCAGGGTAGCCAGCAAGATACAGATGTTGATCCAGATATGCTGACTGATGAAGGAACATCCACTGGTTAGTACACTATCTGCTGTGTGGTACTGCAGCTGACATCCATTTTGAAGACCAGAGCAGCCTGTTGAGCGAACCTGCAAGTGATGACGAGCATTGATCGAAAGGCATGGGATTTTGGAGATTAGTATGATATATTTGTATGTATTATTAACGAACAATGTAGCGATCAAGATGAAAGTGAATTAAAACGCTAGATAGGCTGCTAAAACAATGTGAATGATGGACAATGCCAAATCAAATGATTGCAAAATGTGGATACACCCGTGGCAAAATGAGTGTCAACAATTTTAGGTCATCTATGTCTGGTAATTGAAAATTGATTTGGTCGTGGTTATACATAGTTGAAATATTGCCCGCCTTTATTGGCAAAAATCACAGTGACACACTCACTACCTCATCTTGAAAATGAGCGTCAACAGAGCGTCAACAATTATTGGTCATGTGTCCTGGGTAATCACATCGCTGATAGGTTACAGGCAGTTTTAAAGAAATCTTTGGCCGCCTTTATAGGCAATACAGGTTGCGATACCCTCCCTGCCCCAACTTGAAAATAAATCTCAACGGAGTGTCAACGATTGTTGATCATGTATCTTGGGTAATATGCGGTCTGACAGGTTGCAAAAAGTCATAAACACATGATTGGCTGCCTTTATAGGCAAAAGAGAAAGGGAAACGTTCCCTGCCCTATGTTGAAAATAAGCATCAACAGAGCGTCAACGATTGTTGGTCGTGTACTTGGGGTAATATGGGGTGTGACCGGTTGCAAACAGTCATAAACCAATCAATGGCTGCTTTTGTAGGCAAAAGAGAAAGAGAAATGCTCCCTGCCCCATTTTGTAAATGAGCGTCAACGGTGCATCAACGATTGTTGGTCGTGTATCTTGGGTAATATGGGGTGCGACAGGTTGCAAACAGTCATAAAGGAATCATTGGCTGCCTTTAAAGGCAAAACAGATTGCAATACCCTCCCTGCCCCATCTCAAAAATGTACGTCAACGGAGTGTCAACAATTGTTGGTCGTGTATCGTAGGTAATATGGGGTGTGACAGGTTGCAAACAGTCAGAAACAAATCATTGGCTGCCTTCATAGGCACAAGAGAAAGCGAAACGCTCGCTGCCCAATCTTGAAACTGTGCGTCAATGGAGTGTCAATGATTTTTGGCCTTCCATCATGGTTAATCACAGCGCGATGTGACTGTTATGGTCTATATACATCGTTTTGACTGCTTTTATACACTAAAAGGCTCAAGAATGCTTAGTGGTAGCTCTGTAAATGAAATAAGTTGTTACTGTCCCAGAGGATGTGGTGGGAATATCCCGTACATATCTGCCTATACAGGCTGCCACCCACATGTTTATGGATGCTTGTGATCAGGCGCCACTCAGATTACCGAAGATGCAAGACCAATAATCGTTGATGCTCAGTTGACACTCATTTTCAAGATGGGGTAGGGAGCATTTCACTTTCTCTTTTTGCTAACACGGTGGCCACTACTATGTTTATGACTGTGTAACCTGTCGCCCCCCAGATTACCCAAGATACACGACGAACAATCGTTGACGCTTCGTTGACACTCATATCCAGGCTGTGGTAGGCCGTGTGTGTCTGTACATTGTGATCACCAATGCGGCCAATGCATCGAAAATGAACTGTGATGTACCAATGTCAATATTCTACGATTATCTGTAGCATGTCTGAATGCGACCATAAATGTGAAACCTGAAACTCAGAGCTGGAGATTGGAACCGACGGGTCTAGCCAAACCTGGCAAAACCCACAGGTTGATGGGTATGGGTCCTGGTTTGGCCTGCCGAAATTCAGTGGGTCGGCTTTTTTAACAGGTCTGGAACCGAACTGTCCCGTTTCTGCGGCCCAAACACCGACTGCTGGTGGGTTACCCGGACCCATTGCTAACACTATTCATGTGTCATGAAGTAATTTGTGGATGCACTAGCAGTCTTAATTCCAAGTAAACGGCTGTCAGTAAGCTCCAAACGATCAAGAACTTCCTTCAAATGTACGGCTAGCCATGCTGCACTATGTTGACCCATTCACCCATCATCCTCAATCAGCTTTCGAAGTAAGAAAATAATAGGCTGTCAACCTCATCAAATGCGAGTTATAGTACTCGCATTACCCAATTTCGATTCATATAGTAAGCAATGACCAACGTTATGGCTAATGTGTTCGTGGATGTTCACCCGTCTAAAGGTAAAGTAACTTCATTCCTTCACAGCAATTGCTTCTTAATGTTATCCTCTGTCAGTGTGCATTGCCTCCTGCAAATGGTGCTCAGCATGCTGGCGGACGGTAGCGCCAACTCACTCAATGATGCATTGAATGCCCAAATTAGCTCGTGGATTGATATAGCGTTATGTGTAGTGTAAGCCCAAACAAATCCCAACAGAAGGTTGTAATTCCAGGTCTCTTGGTGAAATTCAGCTGTTTGAAAGTCCTCTGCTGCCTGTTTGGAGAGTTTTGTCTGTCAATTCATTTAATATAGATAAAACCCAAATGTCAAATATGAATTTCCTTTGCGAACTTACAATTATAATTCCTCGACTTCCTTGCCTCTTCAGTATTGCACACACTGTTTCATCAACTGTTGAGCTGGTCAATTCAGTAACTTCCAACTCTGTTAATTTGTTTGACTTTGCGATGTGCGCTTTGGCCTGCAAATGTTTCCCTGGTGAGCCGGTCCCATGGTCTGATAGATAGGGAAGTACTTAATGACAAACGACACATACGATGCCAGGTCTGCCGGTCTCCACCATTCCGGAGTGGCAATAGAATCGCCACCAAGGCGCATGTATACAATTATTACAATCAACAGGATGCTTCAAGCCCGCATTCACAGAAGCCAACCGAGCATTGAATATGATTTGTAATGTAGGATCACTCAAATCACGAATACAGACACATTCATTTTTGGACGATATCGTGACCTCCAGCAACGATGTATTTTAAGATTGTGAATCCAACATTCTGATAGGAATTCGAAAGCTGGGTCATTCGACTTACGAGACTGTACAAAGTAACATTATAGTAAAGTAGAAAGCTGGTTCTTAAATATTGTCTCTAGAGCTACAATCAAGAAAAATGTCAGACCTGTGAGACATTGCATGCATATTTGTGAAGTGGAAGAGAATGACATATTGACAAGACTGACGATCAATAATACAATTTAGAAACAACCCAGTGCAGTTCCTTGCTGGGTAGCTTACTGAACCCCTATGAAAACTGTTGATGCTCTATTGGCACTGATTTTTAAGTGGCTGTTGCGGTTTCATTACTACCATTTTTGCCCATACACGTGGCCGATAGTTCGATTATGGGTTAACACTGTTGCATAGCCCTCTGATTATTCAAGATGCAAGACCAAAAATTGTTTACGCTCTGTTGACTCACATTTTTAGGATGTATTAGCAATATTATCACTAGTATTTTTGCCCATAAAGGTGGCCGAAACTTTGATTATTGGTTACCACCATTGCATAGCCATTAGATTATGCAAGATGCAAGACCAAAGATCATTGACACTCCATTGAAGGTCATTTTTAGGAGGTAGTAGCGATATTCTGACTACCATTTTTGCCCATAAAGGCGGCCAATACTGTGATTATGGGTTAATGCCATTGCACAGCCCAGTGATTATCCAAGATGCAGGATCAAACATTGTTGACACTCCATTGACTCTCATTTCTAGGATGGGGGCATTGAGTGTGGCGCTTTCCTTCTTACCCATAAACAGTGCCAATTCTTCCATTGTGGAAGGATGTTGAAACGGGCGGGGTTTGGGGGTAGGTGATATCAGTAACAATAATGTAATATCGTAATTGGGACAAGGTGCATTCAAAATTCGTATCGAGAGAATCAAGACAAGTCAACAGTTAGAGCTGTTTCAAAGTCGTGCTTGCTTTGCTATACAAGAGAATGAGTAAAGAGAGAAGAAAAGGAAATCCTCCAACACAAAACAACCTCTCTTTATATACACTTCGTATGCTACCCTCGAATCATTCCTCATGCCCCGATGTACGCTCTGGATATTCAACCATGATCTTACACACCACCAACACGACCTCTCATCAATACAACCACGCCACATCATCCAACATCGCAACACCTCAGACCACTTCCTTACCATAACAAATTATACTGCCACCATCATACCATATTCCCACACCATCTCCCCATCTATCGACATCTCCGCCTTTCCGTAACACCAAATCCTTCCCTGCATCCGATACTATTCCTAACTATCCTTCAATCCATCACCCACAACCCGAGCCATGACTGTATCCCCCTCCTAGGTTTGAGGTCCTCCGAGAACATTATCCACTGGCCCTGGCTTCATAGGATAACATCGATGGAACACATCCACTGCTTGTAGCCCATCCACAAACTTTGCTGGTTCCCATGTCAAAGAATCATACCTGGTCCACCATATAAGATACTGATACTGACTCCGGTATATCCAACTATCATCAACACTCGAAACCTGATACTCTTCCTCACCATCGACTTCCACTGGAGATGGTGATTCAACTCGTTGTCCCTCGAGGGGATCATCCACCACTGGATCCAAAAGGGTGACAGGTTGTACTTGATGAATTCATATTGATTCAGGTAACTCAAGTTCATATGCATATGGGGATATTCGACAAACAACCCTAACAGGGCCCAACTGCTTCCACTCCAATTTCCACGTAGGCCTCGTAGTTCGTATATGTCGGGCATCCAACCATACTTGGGAGCCTTCCTGAATATTCGGAGCAGGGATTCGTCCACAATCCGCTCCCTCCTGCTGGACTGCTTGGCTCGATCTCATCACCACTCGGAGATGCTCATGGACCTGTTGGATCGTTGCCTGGACATCATCGGCACTCATGAGTCTTTGATCTCGCTCCGTCGTTGATTCTCCCGCAAATGACATCCGGGGGTTTGTACCCTGAACCGCATAAACTGGGGTACACATTGTTGTCTCAGATACTCCATTATTTGCGGCAAACTCTGCCAATGGAAGCGACCTAACCCAGTCATCCTGTTGGTGGTTTACAGACACCCGAAAATGCTGTTCCATACTGGCAATCATTCGTTCCGTCTGTCCATCTGTCTATGGATGAAAAGCTGTCGACATCCTTCGGTCAATCCCCAACCGACCGCACACCTGGTCCCAGAATGTAGACATATGCTGCACACCTCGATGTGAAACAATGGTCAGTGGAAGTCCATGAAGGCGTACCACTTCCCGCAGGAACAACTCTGCTAAACCCACAGCATCTATAGTTGTATGGCAAGGGATGAAATGTCGCATCTTTCAAAGCCGGTCAACTACTACCCATATTGCATCAAACCCTTCGCACTCTGGTAACCCCACGACAAAATCCATTGAAATATCTTCCCACGGTTCATCTCATACAGGTAAAGGCCAAAGGACCCCAAAGGTTGAATCTCTTGAGCTACGGGACCACTGTCAATCATGGCAATTCCGAACGTACCGATCAACATCCTTATGGATCTCCTTCCAGTGATGTCCTCGATCAAGCTGGTCAAACGTCTTTGCACGTCCCGGATGTTCTGCCAATGCTGTATCTGGATGTTCTTCTAAAATGTGTAGGTGTAATTCATCACTCTCTGGTATATATAGATTTCCTCTATACCTTATCCGTCCCCCATCCTCTATACACTCCGCGATGGTATTCTCCTGTAACCCGTGCTTTGTCCGAATTGCTTCCAGTATTTTTCCTGGTAATGGGTCCGTCTCATATGCCTCCGTCATAAGGTTGGAAATTGAGGGACGGCCCTGGGCAGGGTGGCTGTCCGCCAACAAGCGCAATTGCTCTGGTTGGTTCCGCGGCTTTAGAACCACCTGTTCCATATTTTTGAATCTTTCATCCCCCCCTTCATGGAGGTCTCCCGGCCTCCTCATTAAAGCATCTGCCTTCCCATTAGATTTGCCTGGTCGATAAACAATCTTGTAGTCAGACCTGGTTAGAAACTCCGACCATTGTGCCTGTCGTCGATTCAAAAGCTTCTTTGTCATAAAATACTCAAGGTTTTTATGGTCAGTGATCAATTTAAGGGGATACGCAGCCCCTTCACATTCTGGTCTCCACTCCTCGAAGTGCCGCAATAATTGCCAAAAGCTGCTCATGGTATATATCTCAATCACATTCAGCCGGTGAATGTTTCTTTGAGATGTAAGCCACTGGATGTAACACCCCATCATCATCATATTGGGATAAAACTCCTGCAGATACAGAATCGGAAGCATCTGTTTCAATGATCACTTCACTATCATGATCAGAATGTCGAAGTACTGGAGCTGTTGTATAGGCGGTCACCAGTGTTTCAAAAGCTAACTATTGTTCCACTTCCCATAGAAATGGTTCATCCTTCTTGGTTAGCCTTGTCAATGGCTCTGCTTTCTCAGAATACTTGCAGATAAATCGTCAAAAATAATTGCAAAACCAAACAAACTGTTGGACTTCGAAGAGGTTATTCAGCCTGCCATTCATTGTCTTCTTCTCTCGACTCCAATTCCTCACGGTTTCAACCTTCTCCTCATCCATCGATATCCCATTTGGTAATATAATCAAACACAGGTACCGTATGGCTTCCCTATGAAACTCCCACTTTTCCGGCTTTTAATATAAACCTGCCGACAAAAGACTTTGCATAACCCACTTCACATGTTCCACGTGCTCTTCCTCCAAATTACTATATATCAATATATCATCCAGGTACGCCGATGCAAAATCATCCAAAGCCTCCCTTATAGTATTATCAATATACCCCTGGAAGTCGGCAGGAGCATTTGTCGTCCCGAATTGCATACCCATCGGTTCAATCAATCCATATCTTGTCCGGAAGGCTAACTTATGTTCATCTCCCTCCTTAACCCGTAACAGATTATAAGCTCCACGGACATCAAGTTTGGTATAAACCCTTGATTCTTGAAGTAAATTGAGAGTCTCTCGAATCAAGGGGAGGGGATACCGATTCATAATAGTCTTGCTATTAATATCCCGATAATCAATGCAGAATCGAAGCCCTCCATCTGGTTCGTTTGCAAAGTGAACTGGTGCTGGAAAGAGTGACCACGATTGACAAATGAATCCTTTCGACATATTCTCTTCTAACAATTCCTTAAGGGCTACCAACTCGGCCTTTGACATTGAATAAATGGGGCCCCATGTCGGTGTCTCCCCTTCCTTCAAGCGTACTTCAAGATCAATACCTGGTTGATGTGGTGGAAGGCGATCAGCTAAAACCATATTGAGCAAAGGTAGGAACTCATGATACTGTTTTGGAACAACCTCTTCCACGGGTCGTTCCTTAAGATCCTTTGCCTCAATGGCCTTATTAATATCATAACAGGATACTTTAAACACCTCGATCTTCCCGTTCTTAACTGTCCGAAACAACGAACATCCATTGAGCATAACAATACTTCCTCGAAACGGTAGTTGTGGATGTATCTGTGGCTTGGACACTCCTGCCTTCTGTAAATGAACTGGTTCCGGGGGTTCCTCTGTTACTCCTTGTACCGTGACGGGTGCATCATGGCAATGTATCATGCAGAATTGGGACCCAAAAGTAACAGTATTGGATGCAAATGGTACTGCAAAATCATGCAATTGTAACCAAGGGATTCCGAGGACAATTGGATAATGTCCTAGCGTCGTGACAAACATGGGGGACTGTTCCTTATGATACTGAATTCTCACTCCGACTTTGGCAATATGTGTAATATCTCCTGATTCTTTAGGTCTCCCATCAATAACCTCGACTTGTCGTTTCTCCTGTAATTCTTGGAGTGGTATTTGATGATGGCGAGCAAAATCTTGCTCCATAAATGCAATGCCTGTAGCTCCGCAATCAATCGGTGCATGTGTAGGTATCTCTTGGTTGTTCACGGTCAATGTGCAGGTTATAACTAAATGTTTCCCTTCCATTGATCCTCCGAATACCTCCACCTTGCTAACTGATAATCGAGAAATTCCAAAACATTTCAAAGCATTCCAAACAAATCTTTTATTGTCAGCTGAAGAGCCATCCTTCTTCAATTGACTTGCTCTTTTCCCGATTCCTCGGAACCTGTCCCAGATCCTACTTCCTTTACTTCCACTACAGCCGCCTTGAACATCTGAGCCTTTCTCCTCGCCGCACGATCCACAGCCCTGTGGTTAAACCTACCAATGTATAAACATCTCCCATCCGTAAACCTCTTTGCTCTTTCTTCCGCAGAAATCTTTCTCCTGCCTGCGCTAAGGTTCATGGGCGCTGGTCCAATATATCCGGCCACGGTTCCACCGGGGGCTCCAGCGGGATCCTTCGGGGGATCTGGGGGTCTGGGGGACGAGGTAAAACCTGTCCCTCCTCCCGTATTCTGTGCCACCTTCTCCCCACATCGTTGTCGAATCTGAGGATCCCACTTCTGACAGACTGTCACAAAAGCGGGAAGTTCCTCCGGCATATGGCTATACGTAAAGGAGTCCTTCATTTCCTCAGACAATCCCATTCGCAAAGTGTTTCGCAGGGCCGAGGGATTCCAATCCAGATCCGCAGCAATGACTTGAAACTCAGCATAGTACTGAGACAACTGGCAGTTCTTTCGTTTAATTTCCAGCATTTTCCGTTTGGCGGTGGCTACTCGATTGGGGACCCCCAAAGTGGCTTCCAGGAGGTGTATAAATGCTGGTAGGTCTTCTAGTCCTATCTCCCCGTTCTCCCAGACGTGGGGCAAGATCTGGCTTAAGGCTACTCCCCTCAGGCGGTTGAATGCATACCGCATCTTTGACTGTGTGTCAGGAAAGCTGCCAGGCTTGTGTCGTATGACCATCTGGAGTTGAGCAATCCAGGCTCTCAACTGAGTTCGATCTGACCCTGACAAGTCCACGGAGTCGGGAAACTTCTTTCCCCGGTTTTCGGGTTGCTGGGGGGGAGTCGGGGCTGCCCGGGCCGCTAAACATAGGGTATTCACCAACTGTGTCTTTAAAGCTCAGACTTCTTCCCCTGATTCTCTGGCGTCCCATGTCATCTCGTCCAGTTCTTGTCGCGGGTCCTCGTCCATTCCTACTGTTCTCAGGATCCTCCTAGCATCTTTCAGCTCGTTGCTGAACCTCTCCAGCTGTTGTTTGAACGTCGAATAATTGCACTCTGGAGACAGCAACTGCTGTGTCTGCAGGTCCGTGATCTGTTTCTGTAATGCGATTATCTGTGCCGGATGATTGCACACTCTCTGTACCATGGCCACGGGTTTGGTATACTGCGCCACACTCCTCACGCCTCTTGGGCTTCATCCAACGATGTCTGTCTCTCCCCGATTTCGACCTCCAGCAAGATCCTGTTGACGATTCATCCTATAATGGTCTGGTTGTCCGCGGACACCAGAGCCACCCGATCTTGGAGTTCTGATCATGACATCGCAACGAATCAAGCACATCTACCAGTGCCAATTATATGCGTTGATTTGGGATGGAGTCAGGGTCAAAGGTTCAATCACAATCAGAGGCACCGGCGCAGGTTGTGCTCTTGCTGCTGGTGCCGGTGCGTGTCCTTCTGTCGAATGCATTCCTAAACAGTTATGTACTTCGCACTCACAAGGTAATTCTGGGTCACAATCGAACCAAGCGTGGGCTCCCCAATACTTAGTCCAATTGTTTCCCAATCCAGGGTCGTCCAACTCCAAGCCTCCTCCGTATGCAGCGGGTTCTGTCCAATAAATATTCCAAAGGGAGGGAACGTCTGACCATTCCCAAAAGTAAGCGGGCAAAATGAGGTCGTCAACCTCTGTATTTAGTATTCCTTTAATACTCTTGAACGCGTTCAAACTTTCAGGTTCGGACAAGGAACAGTGAGTTCCTGGCAAGGTCGAACCAATTCGTTCGGGTAGTACAGTTACTGTCATACTCTCGCATCCGAGTAAGGGGATCGATGTGGGTATTGGCAGATATTAGACGCGGTAAGTCATGGTAACTCGTCAACGCAATCATCGCAAACGTGAAACCACTGCCGATTGGATCCAAGACATACCCAACAGGTAACAGAACAAGGTTCGTTACAGTACTTACAGCGGTTCGAACGGTGTAGGCACATATAATTCCATAAGATCGCAGCTACACAGATAGCAAATTGAGATATAACTATCGGTGATTTCACAATAGTACCAAGCAAGGTTGAAACAAGGAGTCAAACAATGCTGACAGTACATTCAATATCAGGTACGTTGTAGAGGACTCATTCTAGTGTAACAGGCGTGGTCGGGCGTAGGTGATATCAGTAACAATAATGTAATATCGTAATTGGGACAAGGTGCTTTCGAAATTCGTATCGAGAGAATCAAGACAAGACAAGACTTCGAGCTGTTGCAAAGTCGTGCTTGCTTTGCTATTCAAGAGAACGAGTAAAGAGGGAAGAAAAGAAAATCCTCCAACACGAAACAACCTCTCTTTATATACACTTTGTCTGCCACCCTGAAACCATTCCTCATGCTCCGATGTACCATCCGAATATCCAACCATGATCTTACACACCACCAACACAACCTCTCATCAATACAACCACGCCACATCATCCGCCGTCGCAACACCTCAGACCACATTCTTATCATAGCAAATTATACCGCCACCATCATACCATATTCCCACACCATCTCCGCGTCTATCGAAGTCTCAGCCTTTCCGTGACACCGATTCCTTCCCCCCATCTGATATCATTTCTAAGTATCCTTCAATCCATCACTCGCAACCCGAGCGATGACAGATGTGATCATACAGCCCTCTGATTGCCGAAAGTGTAAGACTAGAAATTGTTGATGCTCTGTTGATGCTCACCTTAAAGATATACTAACGGTGATCGGATGCTCAACAATTGTTTGTATAATGCATACAGTTATTATTGACAGACAATATACCATATCTGTGTATAATCGTTTGCATGCTAACGCTTTGAGGCCTCTCAATATATGATCCACCAATATTCATGTTATCTGAGCGATGAATGACATAGCCCTATCACATTCCAGCGCCATCGGCTGGCAATTTGCTGCATGCAGATTCATACACTACTTTTTGATATATATAGCCCGACTTCCTCACCTGGCCTCATCCAGCTCATTCTCCTCGATTTCTATGACATGCCATATGTAATTTTCAACATCTCGACCATGTGCACCAGGTCTGTCCGGAGAGTTATGCTGTTGGATGCATTGATTGATGCCACATGACAGCTGTCATTGATCTGGGTTCGTATTGCACATTGACCGCTCCTTCGATGACTCGTGTTATGGGGGTTCACAATCCTTATACTTAACACTACGTTTATTGAATTAAGTACAACCGCCTATCTAAGAAACTCTTTCTTTCCTCGTCTTATCCTAAGACTCAACCTCTTGCACCTGTGTTGCAGGAGCGACCAATCTAAACCAATACCAAAGTCCAGCGCCTTCATAGATGTAAATTGCACCGTGCCATCGAACAACCAATCCTCGGAAAACTCCTCGAATGGTAACAAGCCTGTGTTCAAGTATCTCAGATCCAGGCACTTGATGTTCTCAAGTTCGCAAAAACTTATAACCACCCGGTATGTGTGGGTTAAATGGTGCTCTTCCAAACTGAGGAGAAGGTGGCCAAAATGTTCAACAACTTGTTGCAGTGCGTACTTGGATTGTGTCAACCTGTGTCCAGGCATATAATGCGTAATCACGTAGATGGATAAGGGAAGTAATTTTGAAAGTATTTGATAGATAGAATTCTTGATAATATTTTAAGATCGTCTTCGGTGTTCTGAATGTTGACTGTGGATTGCTGCTTCATCTTGTTCTTCTCATTGCCAGAGCAATGCCATCTCTTCATGGTCGTCTTCGACGGTTTGTACACCCATACTTCGACGCTATGATGACAAAGCTCATCAAAGCGCTATCGTGGCCGCATCTTGCAAGCTTCAGCATGCGCCCGGTGATAAGGTGCCGCGCATCCCAATAGGTTATCGTGTCCATGCAATGTGGTTTCAAAGCATTATGCTCCTGATTAGAATCAGGCCATCCATCGCATGAGATCATGTCAGACAGTGTGTCAGACAAAACGTGAACTTGGACATCTTACTACCCGTTTGCGACAGTAGTTGGAACGTCTGCCAACAAAATAGTTGGCAGCACTTTATCGCAAATTAATCCCTTACATTAAAGGCTATTTGGCTTGCGTCACAGATTCAATCGGCGACCAACCAATACTATGCCCATGTAGGGTTTGACACGTCAGCTCATATCAAATACGAGTCTGACGTTGCAATGCATACTAACTCAACCCAATGAGCAGGGTTGCTTCAGGCCTCTTATCTTCAGCCAATGTCATAATTCCCTCAGTCACGTCATGCTTAGGCCGAGACCATTCTCTTTGGCCGGGTAGTACCTTGGTTGTTCTTGTCGCCTGCGGCGATAAGCCAGAAGTCCCATGCATTGGTATATTGGCTATTGACTGCTGTGTTTGTGTGTCGCAGTAATCTCCACTCCAATCAAACAATCCCGCTAGTATCTAGGATATGAACAGGGTCGAAAACAATGCGCTCGGCAGATGTAACATCTTTCGATCTGGCAGCATCATTGCGTCATCAAATAGGGATTTCCGTAGTATGTACCCTTTCAATGAGGTCACTAAGCAAGAATACTTGCTTATTCAATTGACGCGTGACTCCTATGTATCCCCGCTAAAGGACATAGGACTGGCCCTCTTGCGACGTCATGAATTGGTATTATGCACATCACGTGACTAGACCAAGAGAAACTCTGTGACATGTATTCATCTACTATCGCAAGTACCATCGTCGCTGGTAGGGGTGAACCCATAACAACTAGTACCACATCACTGACTCAACTTTTGTGAGTACATTTTGTCAGTAATTTAGGTTTTGCTTTCTCACTTAACCATAACGGGCAGGACGATATCATGCTTGTTCGTTGTTTATCAACTTGATTTGGAGTTGAGAACTTTTGCATGGCCCATCTGACCCTGGCACATGCACTGACGAATTTCCATATCTCTCAATTTGGTTACTGAAATCTATTAAAAGCGTACATGATACGAATTCGGTACACATATTGCTTTTCAACAAGATATTTCGTCATAATTCAGTATTTGGCTGTCCATTCCTGCAACAAGACAGGAGATGTCACCATTTCTTTGTCTGAATCAAATTTCTGAATAATAATCAGCTAGGGAAGCTATCTGTAGGAGTAAAAGCTTACAGGTTCAGCAGGGTTCGATTTCTTGTCATGTGAGAAATCGGGCACCCTGTCGGGTGGGAGAGATGATTTATGTTGGTGTGACATTGGTTTCTCAGAACCCGGCCTCATTTCACTACTTGCTGGGCAAGTAGTCTCTTGTGGCATTTGCAATTGTCCTGGGACAATATCAACAATCTGCATAATCTCTCCAAATGTTGTAGGTGATGGTGTAGCTGCAGTCGTGTCTGTTTGGGGCTTGACAACTAGCGGAACCATCATCTCCGCCGCCCCATAGTACATATCTCTCTCACCGAAGTAGTCTGCCACATGCCTCCATCCCAGCTGCATAAATTTGTCAAGGCTCATCTGCTTCTGCCGAAATCCCTCCATGCGTGGCTGTACTCTTCTGGAGATTGTGCCCATCACCCAGCTGGGTTCATCATCTTTGCTTAGCTTGTGGAGCCCTGTATCTTCTTCATCATCTGCCTCATCTTCCCTAACCTCCTGATCATCGGAACTTGCAAGATCACTCAAACTTTCTCTGATAGCAGTCATCATCTCCTCACATCATGTTTCAGGCCTTCTGGTTGTTGATTCAGCCATTTCAGCATGTCTCATATCTTCCTCCTCTTTCAATATCGCTATCTCTGTGTCTTGAGCTTGCTTTCTTCCTGCAGTGGTCTTTCCATCCACATAATCCTCGATCCATGTTGGATTCTCTTTGTTGCACCAAAATGGTGTTTGTGGTCTATTCTCCCCCGAAAGCTCCTTTTTAGATCATACACGACTCAATGCTCCCAAACCTTAGACCTCTTCTGCCTCCGAGCCGCTCTTGTCTTGTTTTGCTTAATGATGTCGTTGTGTGGATCGCAATGTGGATTTCCCATATGTGCCCACCAGAAGTGGTGAAAGGTTCTGGTTCTAAGCATTGACCATTGTCTCTTGATTTGAATTTGTTGTTGGGCGAGATATTGGATGTTGCAAGGTAAGGACCACATGGAGGCATGCTGTGTATTTTATATCAAGGTTGGTATGTTTGATCAACTTGAACAAATCAAAATCTGCATTTTGACTGTCACTTCATTGGGAATAGTAATGCTAACCATATAACATCACTTGACTGTTAGCGTCCGTTTCATGTAAGATCCCAGGGATGTGTTGAGACAAACATCACCAGACATCCTTTTCGTCGAAGAATGTCTTTTTTACACCTATCAAACATGAGATTCCTGCTGTCATTCACCTCAATGTATCGCTGTAAACAAACAAACAACATTGGACCAACTTACTGTAAATTGCAGGACCATTGGAAACCCCTCCAAACTGCAGCTATTTGCAGTAGGATTTGTCTTGAGTAGAAGGTGCAAGTTGGCTGCGACTCATTTCATTTTGACTTGAAGCTAACTATATATTCTTCAAGACTTCCCACTTCTTTTCGTTATCATCTTCCTCACCTTCTCCACACCAGCAAGTCATGGCTCCACTAGAATGTCAGCCAGGTGTGAGTGGATCTGAATTGAGCTGAACGACAGGCACGTCATCCAGTGAGCCACCCAATGAGACACAGCAGCAACTCAGACACCAGTGAGTCCACCGCGATGCACCCAATGCAACCACTGAAAATATGACCCCGGATACACATTTCACAATAGTCAGTATATCCGTGAGCAGCAAGAATCAGAAGCAGAATGCGATCGTATGTTAGTAAATCCGTACCAAGCTAGAAGGCCGTCAACTAACAGTAGAATGTACAGCTGGTGTATGTAGAGAGGTACATGACCAATGTATCGATGACCATAATGGGAAACATCCATCATCGACAAAGGCATTTGTCCGCACAGTCCACGAAATCGAACAACGTGATTTTCTCAGCTATGCCATTTTTGTGCAAGAATGTCGTGATAACAGTCCCCGAGAGTGGACGGAACAGGGTATAAACACCTTACAGGATGCAATGAATATGTATATGGTAGAGGTAACACATCAGGAACGACCCTAGTTTCGGTCAGAAACACCCGGGTGTTCCAGACGGCTTTGGCGGCTCTGACAGAACCTCAAACCCTCTGACGGAGAATTCCACGCTACCCGTCGCCCAGACGACGGGTCGCATTGCATACGTGCCTCCTTTACTTTGTGGTGACGTATACGCACCATCAGAACAACATGTGTGTTACACTCTTCGCAGGGGCTGCAGTTATGCTGTAGCCGTTTACACAATGCCTGGCGATGTTTATGCCTCTCATCGGCCGATAGCCACATGCCACACTCTCATTTATGTTTAGCTTTGAGATTATCACTTATTGCAATACAGTCTTCGCTTCGGATACATCGCTTGCCGTTGCATTTGCTTCGCCATTATTGTATTTTACTTGTCTGAAATATACTGTCCAATCATCACACTCTCTAGTACTATGCCCTCAGTCCTCCACATTCTACATTGATCCATCATCGGCTTGCGATGCTTCTTCCTCCTCATCCGTATCCGCATCATTGACATCCTCGCACTCAGACCCGTCGACATCACTGGTCCACTGGTCAAACCTACTATGCCCTCAGTCCTCCACATTCTGCATTGATCCATCATTGGCTTGCGATGCTTCTTCATCCTCATCTGCATCCGCATCCGCATTGTCGCCATCCTGGCCCTCATACCCGTTGACATCACTGGTTTCCAGGTCAAACCTCTCGAGTTCAGTCGCAGGCCGTCATCGCCGGCTGGCGGTGGTGATGTCATCGCGCTCGTCGCTATCATCACCTTCATCCTCGTAATCCCCGCCGCCCCCTGGCATCCCGAAATGCAGTTGGTCATCAGTGCAATTGTTGTCTATCGGGATGTTTTGGTCAGTGCTTCCGATCTCAGGCTCCTCAAGCGCCACTTCAGAGGTCAAATAGTCGAGAAGAATCGCATTGTCAACACGCACTGCATCCATGCTGATGGCCACGGCAGGTGTTGGGTTCTCCGCCTGTTGTATCTTATGCTTCACTGTAGCAAGAGTGTTTTTATACACCCTCTGTTGATAGCTCTCTGGTAGTGTGTTCCAGGTATTCATCAAGGATGTATACGTGTCTGCAACGCCAGGCGAGGTTAACAACTTGCGACCAGTTGCAGCACAGCAGGATGCGTTCTTACCACCGTCGTTCTTGTAATTGAAGTAGTTCGAGCGATCAGGTCTGTCCGCTTTCAACTTTGACTTGAAAGCTTTCGGATGAACACCTTTGTTCTTTTGCCACTCCAGGAGAGCATGGTGCGACGCGGTGCAGGTAGACATGATCAGTGGCGAGGGTATATGACCGTCCTTGTCGTTAATCATCGAATTAGAAAATCCATCCGCATAGTTACCGCGGTTATTCGGCTGATGATGAAATTTGATGTAAATCAACCGCGGGATTGCTGCCGCCAGGAAGTAAAGTGGACGCTGGGCATTCGTTAGCAGCTTTCAACTCTCTCTGCATTGGATTTGGACCGCGTACACCACCTTCCACACGCTCTGCTACAGGAAAAAGATACTTGTTGTCAGCCAGAAGGGAATCAATGAATTCCAAATGCTCTGTGGCGGATTCAAAGCGGTGGAGATCACAACACTCTGCTATGTTGTCCCTTGCAGATTGAATAAAATGGGATTTAACGTTATCGACTTGTGCTCAAACCTGGTACCAGTTTGAGCATGAAATATCTAACGTGGGCCGTTGCTTCAGCATACCTCTTTCAAGATCCCCATTTGTGCGTGCCTCAAATGCTATGGACCAAATGTTGTTTTGCTGAATAGCGGTGTTCCAGTACGTCTCTATTATCTGCCAGTGTGGGGCTTCAACTAATGCTTTCGAAACGGGTCGCGTTGGATAACTTACTGTCTCCAAGTCGCGTGCACTCATAAACGGGCGTCTGTTCCACATGTAGAGCTCCAGGAGTCTGCCCGTTGCAAACACAAGACGCGTCATGTCTGAGTGACCAAATCGATGGATGCTGCGACTGCGGGAGACCATTGATCGAGGTGTAGACACCTCCTGCGGTGGCGATTGCCACTGCCTCGGTCTGGGATTCGTTTTGGTAGTTCGCGTTTGGAGTGGATTTGTAATGATCATGCGGGCTTCTGCATTAGGGATGGGGGTAGGCAGGTTTTGAAGAGCGCTGAGAGGAGTGGGAGTGATAGCAATTCCGGATATGGGGCTGGATACAACGCGACGCAATGAGGTCCCTCCAGGTGCTGGTGTCCTACGACTGCTTGTACCCGGCGTGGCGGTTGGAGTATTTACTGACCATCGCTGTGTAGTGGACGGGGTGGAAGTCACGGGTTGAGTGATATCTGCAAAGCGAGAATTGTTCAGCAAAGATGAGGGGGTGGAGTTCTGGCATTGGATTGTAGAGGCTACAGAACTCCCTCCTTGAGAGGAATCCCTCTTGCCAGCCAGTACAGAAATGCGTCTCTGAGCAGGCGGAAGTTGAGAATTCCCCAAAGGCCCACCCTTTTGTTGATTCTGACAATTAGCAAGACTTCAAACATTTTGTACGACTGGAGTTGTAACAGGGTGAGCGCTTTGGGATGGCATAATCCGATATAGATGTTCGACGTTCAGAATGTAGGAATAATTGCCTGTGGATGCATATGCAACGGCAGGCGAGGTAGACTCCTATTTGGGCGACCTGGGAGCGTTTCGACAAACAGGGGAGGCGCAGGGTAGACCGCGCTAGACTCTAAACCGTGACAATACTTGGTGACAAGATCCCTTGACAAGCATTCAATTATGAGGTTAACTGCCATCAGATTAAACTCAGCATTGATATTCACTGTTACACCAACGTCTGAAGGCCTATTTGCACCGCTTGAAGGGTGTTTATGCCTTCTTCGCGCGGGTATCATAGTATTGCACTCATTCTTGTCACAATACTTCGAACCGTCAAATGTGTATACCTTCAGCTTCCCGGTGGAAATCCCCCTTTGGCAGAGCTAAAAGCATCGCAAAGCAAACAATGACGTATTCTCTATCCTATGACATCAGTTGCGTTGGCTTTTTCCACTGCTAGGCGTTGGTAGCCATGTTGGATGGTTGCACAGTTGGGACAACATCAGAACTACTCTGTTTGCTCTGAGATGCACGAGGTCTGAGCGGTAAAAGTGGTATGAGATGCCAAAGCAATGCCCGGCGTCGCAAACTGGCCTCACCGCGACTACTGAATCCCATCTCAAGGCTCCTTATTCATGAAGTTCCTGGTGGTTGTGCAAGATGAAGGCTGGGCCGTTATGTCTTCATTAACCAACAAAACGCAGAATATGAATCAAATCGCAGGAACTGGAGTATATATATCCCTTCTTCCCGCCTACACCTCGATTCTCTTTTCCTCCCGTATTTAACACACTGCCAGCATCCTCAACTCTCTCGACACCACGTGACTTGCACAAAACAACGCCTCTCGTTCCAAAACACACCCTGTAACCTACACAACTTTGTACGTTCCCTGTGGGCTCGCTTCCGCTACATGCAACTGTATTGTAATGCTAATGCCTCGGATGTAGATTCATTTTCAACTCACAGCGATGGCACCAAATGGCAGCCGTAAAGGAAAGGGGAAAGCAACTGCTAGGGCAAAAATGCCGACATCGGTTATAAATCGACGCCTGTCATTGGATCGGGACCGTATAAAAGGATTCATCCCGGAACACTTTCGTGGACTTATACAGATATACAATGTTTGCGGCATCAAGGTTGAGAAAGCATGGGACCTCTTTTATGATATAATCTTTCTTGATCAGGTCACGACTTGCCACTTTTCACAAATCCAGCAAATGTGGCCGCACCACAGGAGCAGGAGTTCACCTTTTCGGGAGTGGTGGGCAGCCTTCCGCTCATATATGGGGCAAATGTATGACGAAACCCGCGACCAAATGAACAATTGGAGGTGGGATAACCCCCTTCCTTCGGGGATCAAGTCGATCACTCCAATCCGCAAACAACCAGCTGGGGGAATGTTAAACGCACCGGTGAGCATTTCTCTTGGTACGGTAGCGATGATCCCAGGGCGATGATTGAGCCACCAAGCTGCCGGCAGTACAAGCCAGGCGACTTCCTGGCCGTTAGACCACTGGATTGGGATCAGATCATCGAGGAGGATGATGAAGATGAGAACTGGGCGGATCCCGGAGCACCGAGTGGTTCAAGGAGCCATCCTAGCGATGGCAATGACAATGACGACAGCGAGGGTGAGGAGGACACACAGGGCGGTGAGAAAGGGACCGGGAAAGAGAAGGGAACAAAGGATGGGAAGGGGAAAGCGAAGGGGAAAGGGAAAGGGAAGGGGAAGGTAAACGGTAACGGGAAAGGTATTGTTAAACAAACCCCAGGGGGAGATGATATCTCTCTTGCCGTTGCTTTGCAGTTACAGAAGGAAATGTATGAGGCAGACTCGGACATGGAGGGCATACTAGAGCGGCTATATTCAGAGCTGGAAGCATCGCCCGCCGTGTCAATATCCTCAGATGATGATACTGACTCTACCGAGTCGGATGGCGAATATGACTCAGAACATGATCCTGATGTCGATATGGGCAGGGAGGATGATGTGGACGCAGTGGACGGCGTTGATTTAAACGGCGATGTGAATATGGAAAAGGACGCTGACAATGAAAAGGAGGAAGATGAAGAGGAGGAGGATGAGGACGAGGAGAAGGATAAGGATGAGGAGGAGGATAAGGATGAGGACGATGGCAAAGAACCTCGGACGATTGGCCAGGGAGTGACGGTAAATTCATCAGCTGATGATGTCGATACCATGGTAGACCATCAGCCAATAGTGCTACCTGAGCAAGGCCAGGAGATGCGCGAGCATACCCCACAGACACAACCTCCGGCGCCTGCCCCACAGCCACAAACCCCGGAGCCTCGCCAACGGGCCCGAACTCCGGAGACTCATTCCCTGAGTGGGCTGGAGCATATCGGGTTTGTGGGGGGGCAAAAACCTCGCCCGGTGGAGCAAACTCGGCGAGAAGCTGAGGCAGCCGGAAAAACCTCACGTGTGGATGTGGATCAGCAGCTGCTCGGCGAATCGGCAGGTTGCGACAGTCTACCCAATGTCCCTCTCCCTGATGCCCCTCTCCCTGAGGCGCGCCTGGATGGCTCGGTTGGCAAGGAGTGACCCGGTCCTCGCGTTGCAGAGGAGGCGATGGTTGTTCTGTTTGGGTTCGGGTCGGGTTCTTGTCTTGTTCAGTTCCTTTGATCTAATGTATTTATCTCAGGCATGGACTATTACACGCATCATGAGGTTTTTGGATTGCTCAGGGTTTATTTTATTTATGGGTATTGTATTGGTTTTATTTTATTCATAGTATTATGGGACATTGCGCATGCAGCGTTTTTGCACCTCCTGGCATGTAAGGAACCGCCTTGTGATGGTGTTAAGGCTCAATAAGTTAGCTGAAAGTATCGTGAGCTTACACACCAGGCTGCTCAGGCCCAGCACCAACTTTCATCCCTTTCTACAGTGTATACTCCGCTCCTCGCATGTCGTCGACAATGCCAGAGAAGACCCAATTCGATTGCCCCCAATTTGCATGCGGAAAGAAGTTCACCTCAGACAGCTGGCGACTTAAACATATCAAATTACACCATCCTGAACAACTTCAAGTTGCATGCAAGGAGAATCTGACTATTCGCAGAGCGCCCCGACGTGTTGATCCTGCTCAGTGTCGTGAATTCAACACTAACAAAGATTCAGTTGATGAAGTGGATGCATTTCCCTACCTCAAACACATTGAAAACATCGCAGACTCGGAGTCTCAACCACCACCACCTGCTCCGCCGCGGACGGAAATATCCCCTGGCGCCGGCGCTCCCCTGATCGATTACATTGCTGAGCCATGGGAATGCGATGCTCAGGGTTGCCTTGAGACGAACCTACAAAACAACCCCCGCTACCCGTTTGCGACGCTTGAAGAGTACAAATATATCGAGTGTGGGATCTAGAAGAAGGGCATGAAGACGTACTATGACAACGTGCTGAAGGAAGAATACACCGCTCTGTGTTTCTCAAGCTACAAAAACAGGGATGGCATCCAAAAGCTTGTGGCTAGCATGCCAGACGATTAGGCTCTTGGGGAGTGGGAACTACACACTCTTGAGGATATGAGATGGAATGACAATCACCAATGCCCTATCAAATCCTGGAGTCGAGACATCATCAAAAGCATGAGTTGATGGATGTGGCAGCCAGCCTACGCCGAACATCATATTTACACCCCACAGTGTTACTTGAAGAGCGATATGCCACCGAAACGCCCCTATGCCGAAATGCACACTGCGGCCTGGTGGTGGGAGACATCGGTAAGGAGAGATACTCCAGGTTAATAACGTGCTAATCGACGTTTAGTCAACTCTCAGGGTGGGGGATACACTGCTTCCCTTGATCTTCATATCCGACGGAACACATCTCTCGAATTTCGCTGGCGACAAGCAAGAGTGGCCTGTATATATGACAATTCGCAATCAATCTTCGAAGATCCGCCAGATGCCCTCAACGCACAGCATCGTAATGGTCACTCTCCTGCCAATTCCAATCAAGAACAGCAATGTTCCTCAGAAGCAGCTGGATGAGCAGCGGCAAACAAACCGAGAAGTGCTGAACGAAGTTCTCCGGTGGTTACTCCAGCCTCTCACCTTTAAACAAAACCCCGGCACCGAGAGCAGGTATTACAACGTTCTCTGTGCTGATGGCAACTTCAGGCATTGCAAACCAGTTTTAGCAGCATAGCTTGCAGGTTGCCCTGAGTATAGTGACCTACATCATCTCATGCGGGATGTCTGTGTTTGGTGCGAGTGTCCAAAGAATGAACTTCGAGATTATGTCCCTCCTGACAAGCAACACCCCCGGCAGGATTACAATGTATATCGAACGCTCAGCGATGCCAACACCAAGGCAGCCAATGCCGAACTCTCGTCGCGCCATGTTCACCAAGGATTCAACGTGTTTCGACATATTCCCTGTATCGTGAGCGACCTCCTGAAGCCTGACCTCCTCCATACAATGCAGATCGGCATGCTTGACCACCTCGACAGGTGGATTTTTCACTATTTGATGACACACGAACGGCTCGACCAGTACAATGCAATCTGGTCATCTGTGCCTGCTTACCACAACCTCACACCAAAAAATACGTCATATGAAGAAGTTTCTCAATGGAATGGGAAGGAGATGAAGGAAATGAGCCGGTACCTGCTTCGAGTTGTAACCCAGTCTCAACGAGGCGGAAGCCCTGCTCAGCATCCTGTATTCAATCACGCAATTTTGCGCACCCGGGCATTGTTAGAAATCTATATGTATGCTCGATATAAATCTCACGATGATGCAACATTGAGCTACATGGAGGACGCGTTGCGTCGTTTTCACACCTTCAAATATGTTTTCATACTCGGGTGGGCCAGCAGAATGGCGAAGGCCAAAGCCAATGCTCTGAGAATGGAACTCATGAAGAAGCGAAAGGTAGACAAGGAAACAAATGCTCAAACCTGGACGCCGTCCAAGAAACGGGGCGAAATGATCGCCTGGCGGGATTATATCAGCCACGAGATAGATGTTTCCAAGGAGTTGGATGCCGACTTCAACTTTCCGAAGATCCACTTAATTTCTTATTGGGTGAAACCGATTCATTGATACGGAGCCTTGCAACAGTATTCTGCCGAGAGACATGAACAAGCACATAAAACGAAGCTCAAGGATGGTTGGAATGCCTCCAATCACAATCTCAACTACCTGCCACAAGTAATCACCTTTCAGCGTTGCATCCTCTGCTTCAAAATCAGAGAGCTCAATCTCCAAGCCCTCGCTCAGCGTCGGGAGAACAGCGCTGCCACCTGCAAAGTCCTCCCTTCCGGTGCGGATCTGGCTGCCCCCCTGAGCCCCAAGTCATATACGAAGCCCGAAGTCATGGGACCCCAAAACCGCCGTGATGGAAAGCATCCTCATTCTATGATCAAAGACTTCAGAGCATTGCTACACAGTCCGCAAGACGCAACGCACCGCGTGGCAATATACAGCGGCACGCCGGAATTTATCAAGCATATGAGTCGTAACAAGACGTATATATCAGATGGACAACTGCATGCAATGGAGCTCTGTATTTACCATGGTATTAAGGTTCAAGTTGAGGGTTGAGATGCTGAACTCATAACTCAGATGTGTCGATGCACAGGAAGCCAGAGCTGGTGCGGAAGGGATCGACGGAACGACTCAGTGTGGGTAAAGCAATGCCCTGAGAGGTGTTACGGCGCGCTGAATGGGCGTCTCCCGTGGCAACTGCAACGACTATTCAAAATCAAACTCCTAAACGAGGATGGAGCTTTCGTTGAGTACTGGTTAGCCCTGGTGCTCACCACAATCCCTGAAAACTCTGGTAACTTAAATCCGGTCTCAAAATTTGTACAAGTGAGAAAAGCACCGGCAGCCGTTGCTTTGCATGTTTTCAGAGTGGGAAATATTGTCGGCTGCACGCACATAATTCCAGAGATGGCTACTAGTTGTAAGACAGGAGACGGACGGAACGAGCGATGGATTGTCAATAGCCACATAGATCTGTCGACTTGGAATGGTGTGCATAATTAGTAACAAGATAATTGCATTTTGCGCGCCAGTAGAAGGAACGCAAGGAGAGATTTTCAGAGCGTCACCCATTGCATTGCAATCCCGATGCAAGCGCATACCCAATGAACCCATTCCAAGGTATGGTCACAGTTGGCCACAACGCCCGAGTGATCGATTAAAATGGGAGACCGGCAGACAGCAAAGAAATGGTGAAACAGCGATTGGAGAGAGATATACAACGCGCCGCGTTGTATCGATGCCAGGCACGAAGTAATCCCCCCCCCGGGGTGTCTCTGATGGCTCTGATGGAGCGTGTCCAGTCTGACAGAGCCATTCCACCCAAACGCAATTTTTTTTACTAATGCCAGCCAAGACCCACCTTTAGAACCAGCATCTAGTTTAACGTAGGTTTTCAACATGTCCGCTACTATGTCAAGGCAAGCATGTCGGGTACAGCCAGACCAGTCTGACATGCGCCTTGCATTGAATATGGCCAAAATGGCCAAAGGAGGGTTTTTGCGCACCACGATAGAGGAAACCCAATTCCTGATCAAGAAACCTTGCACCAAAGTCCGAGAAGAGAACATGCGGTGAGTTGAGTGTCCTGGGCATAGAAAGGTGAAGGCTGCAATGGAAAGACACCCAGCACTGGTTAGTGAAAATGGATCGGATGGCTGCTTTACTTGCTAGAATGGTACAGGAAACACACCGCAGACATGCCGGTGGCGCAAAGAAACGGGTGCACCTCCACCAGAACCGGCGCCACCTCTGCCCAGAACACCTCTTGTGCCAGCAGGTGACATTGAGGGAGCTCAAAGTTCGGAAATCAAAGGTGTGCCACCTGGATATGTCTATATACTTACTCCTCTTCCCAATCCTCAATTGTTCAATCTTGATACATATGCCAAGGAATGCAAGTGCGATGAAAATTGTATTCTAGATTTGCTGACCGAATGAGGAATATCCACCGGTTAGTACAATATCTGCTGCAAGGTAATGCAGCTAACATCCATTTTGCAGATAAGAGCAGCCTATTGAGCGAACCTGACATTGAAGACGAGCATTGAATGAAAGGAACAGGATGTTTTAGTATCATTATTATCTACAATTAGTGGACACTGTACAGTATATTTTAAAGGATATATTTATACGCATAATTAAAGAACAATGTAGTGATGAGAAAGTACATGAAGATGATAGAACAGCTGCCAAAACACCCTGACTGATATATTCTGCCAAATCAAATGGTTGCATATTATGGATACGCCTGTGGTAAAATGAGCATCAACGGACCATCAACGATTGTTGGTCCTCTAAGTCAGGTAATTACAAAGTGACTTAGTTGTTGTTATACATAATCAAAGTATTGGCTGCCTGTATAGGCAAAAGAGAGAGCTACACGCTCCCTGCCCCATCTGACAATGAGCGTCAACGGAGCATGAATGATTTTTGGTCTTGTAAGTCAGGTAATTTCAAATTGACTTAGTCGTTGCGATACATAAACATAGTATTGGCCGCCTTTATAGGCAAAAGAGAAAGCTACACACTCCCTGCCCCATTATGACAATGAGCGTCAATGGAGTGTCAACAATTTTTGGTCTTGCATCTTGGGTAATCCAAGTGGCGCTTGATCACAGACATCTACAAACAAAGAGTTGGCAGCCATTATAGGCAGATAAGCATGATATGTTCCCACAACAGCCTCCCTGACGATCAAAAGATAATTGATTTTCACAGCTCTGACTCAGTGTTTGTGAGTGTTTTAGCGTATGACACTGGACTAAACTTTGTATATAGATGGTAACAGCAACATCGCGCTTTCATTAACCATGATGCAAGGCCAACAATTGTTGACGCTCTGTTGACGCTCGTTTTCAACATCTGGCAGGGAGCGTGTCGCTTTCTCTTTGGCCTATAATTGCGGCCAATACTGTAATTATGTCTAACAACGACCACATCACTCTTCAATTACCTAACTTAGAACCCAAAAAATTGTTGACACTCCATTGACTCTCATTTTTAGGGAATCATAGTGATGTTGTAGCTAGCCTTTTTGCTCATAAAGGTGGCTAATACGTTCATTATGTGTTACAACAACCAGGTCTCGAAACACTTACCTGACTTACCAGACCACACATCCTTGACACTCTGTTTACACTCATTTTCAGAGTCGGGCAGGGACTGTGTCAATTTCTTTTTTGCTTATAAAGGCAGCCTATACCTCATTTATGAATGTCTGCAACAAATTGCCACTCAGATTACCCATAATGGAAGGCCAAACATCATTGACGCTCCGTTGACGCTCATTTTCAGAATGGCAGTGAGCTTCTCGCTTTCCCTTTTGCATATAAATGCGGTCTATACCTCATTTATGAATGTCTGCATCCAATCGCCATTGAGATTACCCAAGATGCAAGACCAAAAATTGTTGATGCTCCATTGACTGTCATTTTCAGGATGAGGTAGCGAGCGTATCTCTCTCATTATTGATTATAAATGCGGCCAATACATCTAAAAAAGACAATGACATACCAAAGTCAATATTTTGCGATTAGCAGTACCATATCTGAATGCAACCATAAATAGAAAAACCTGATAACCAGAACAGGACATTGGAACTGACGGGTCTAGCCAAACACAGCAAAACCCGTGGGTTGACGGGTACGGGTCCGGGTTTGGCATCACCAGTAGCAGCAGGTTGGGTGTTTGGATGGGTCTGGAACCGATCCAAACCGTTTTTGCGGTCAGAACCTGGTCTACTGGTGGTTTCCGGGACCTGTTGCTAACACTATTCCCACATACTTCTGAGATTGTTGTTAGTATTTCTGGATCTTTGCTGCTTGGTTTCCAGCCTTCCCAGGTGTATCTGAACACCACTACATTGGTCCAGTAAGTTCCAAGTTTTTTTGCCAGCACTCCCATGTGCACCTGAAGACTACTGCATTGGTCCAGTCAACTGCCAGATCTGACCACTCTGAAATGCTGGTCCGATAACTCCCAAATATCTCCAGAGCCTTTTATTGACAGAAATATGTTTTGCTGATGTTGCAGTGAACTCTATACACCGGGAAAGATGACCTTATGCGATGCGCAACTCATAGAGAAGCTGTTTATGGGCCAGTAACCCATAGCATATTTGAGGCGTGGTACTATGAGGTCCTATGGACCTGCAAGTTGACTAGATTACTATGATACGCATGTGATTATGTGTGCTTGATACTATACATCATGCTGCATTCAATAGAACTGCCAAATGCACTTCATTGCACACTCTCATGTACGTTCTAAAGTACACTCCTGATTGCACTCGATTGTACACTCCCAGCCTGCTTGACTTACACTCCCAAGTAAGCTCTCAAAATGCTCCCAAGTACACTCCTAGTGCGCTTCCAAGTAGACCTCCGAGTAAGTTCTCATGTACACTCCCGGGCATGCTCTCAAGGACGCTCCCAATTGCACTCGATGGCACACTCCCAGCCTGCTTGACTTACGCTCTCAAGTAAGCTCTCAAGATTCTCCAATGTACACTCTGAGTACGCTCCGAAGTACACCTCTGAGTACGCTCCAAACTACACCTCCAAGTACGTTCTCAAGTACACTCCCGGGCATGCTCCCAAGGACGCTCCCACTTGCACTCGATGGCACACACCCAGCCTGCTCGACTGTACACTCCCAATCCAGCTCTCAAGAAGCTCTCAAGCACACTCCCGAGCACGCTCTCAAGTACACTCCCAATTTAACTCGATGACACACTCCCAGCCTGCTTGACTATATGCTCCCAAAGTAAGCCCGCAAGGCACTCCCGAGTACACTCCGAGTATGTTCTCAAGTACACACCCGGGCATGCTCTCAAGGACGCTCCCACTTGCACTGTTTCGCACACACCCAGCCTGCTCGACTGTACACTCCCAATCCAGCTCTCAAGACGCTCTCAAGCACACTCCCGAGCACACTCTCAAGTACACTCCCAATTGCACTCGATGACACATTCCCAGCCGGCTTGACTATACTCTCCCAAGGAAGCTCTCAAGACACTCCCGAGTATACTCCGAGTATGCTCCTAAGTTCACCTCCGAGTACATTCCCAAGTACACTCCCGAGCATGCTCTCAAGGACGCTTCTAATTGTACTCGATGGTGTACTCCTAGCCTGCTTGGCTCTACGCTCCCAAGTATACTCTGAAGAGGTAAGATACTCCCAATCTCACTTGACAATATGCTCCCATGTATGCTCCTGGGTGCTCGGTCTAGAGACTTGCTGAGTTGAAGGCGCGAGGTACCAGGAGGCGGGTGGCCGGTGGCCTGTGGCCTATGGTGGCCGAAATCATGAGGTCGGTCGATATCATAGTCTGAACCTTATCTTTAGCATGCCCACCGCGACAAGATCTCACGATGCCTCACGGTCAAGGTGTTGACAATTGCAGCCTCAGGTTCTGCGGGAAAGGTAGACAATTGGAACTTGGGTGCAGATCCCCGACTCAGATTTTCCAGCGGAATCTACTGCCCGCTTCCCACTGATTGTGGGCGTATGAGTGCACATTTGGTCCACAGCTGATGGCGATGGTAATGTTGGTGATGGTGATGTTGGTGATGGTGATGTTGGCGATGGTGATGGTGTCGGTGATGGTGTTCAAAGTATCAGAAGCACTTAGACAAGTAGGTTGACTACATCAACATTAGCATCAATGCTTCCACAGACTTAGAGCCTTCTATTAGCCAAAGCTTCCACAAACTCAGAGTTTTCCATCGGCCAAAAGCTTCCCGTGGAAAACTCTACTCCTCCCGAAGTGTGGCTGTGTCAAGCAGGCTCTCAAGCAGGCTATGAAGTAGGCTTCCAAGCAGGCTATCAAGCAGGCTTCGAAGTAGGCTCTCAAGTGCCAGTGCGCTCTCCAACGGACTAAGTACCGGTTTAACAGCCAAGCTGTAAAGACAGGTATAGGTGCATCTTTGGCAGCCAGCCGTATATAGTTTCATAGGCCCCCATGCACATCTCTATGAATCGACTATAGATGACTATAGACTGCACTTGGCGCAGGGGTCCACGGGAAGCTTGCTATGAGCTGTGCATGTGCGTGTGTGTGGGTAGCGCAGCCTATTGTCGATTTGCACTTTTGCCGATGTAGCAACTTGATATACTTTCAAGTTTGTGGACAGAATTGCCAGGTACTTCCCAGATTGTCACCAGTTCTCCTATATTCTTACCAATTTGTAACCTGCACTCCAATGTACACCTGACAGGCATTGCCCAAGTCCAGTCAACTCAAAGATTTAACCATTCTGGAACCTCTTCCAACAACTCCCACACGCTGTCAGTGTCTCCCAATATCAATTATTCGCTTTGCTGTTCTCCAACTTCATCTGTAATTCCACTCAATCACGATCTCCACATATATCCCCAATTTCACACAAGTACAGCCTGCAGCCAGTCTCAATAGACTGTATGCAGATTAATAGCAACATAGATAAATCCATAGATATATAGATATTTTGATACATAGATGAGAATACAAACTAAATAGTTGAATTTTAATATTATTTAATGATGTGTAGTAACTACACTTTCCGGGTATGCCAGGTAAATTTTGAAAAAAAAAACTTTTTTTCCCGGACTGCTCTACAGTACTTCAACATACTCCTAGTCTTGTCACCAGCACTCTCAGGAGCTCCCAGACTTGTCATTCATGCTTGGTGGTGCTCCCAGATATCTCACCAGCACTTCTGGGTGCTCCTGGGTGCTCCTGAAAGCCACTGCAAGAGTCCAATCAGCTCCGAAATTCGTCAATTGTAGGATTATGCTCCGACTACTCTCGGAATCTCCCGGAATCTCCTGGAGACCAAATTGCATTACTGTGGTATTTTGAGCTATTCCCCAGTAATTGGAATGTTAAATTTAGTAATATGCTACACTCACTGGACTCTGGGAGTCATGCTGCACTCGGGTAAATGTGGCACTGCAGTCACATCAATAAACGGGGGTTCTTTGGCATTGTAGACAAGTGAAACGACAATTGAGATTAGCTAACAACCGAATTTAGCGAGTCCATGCTCAAGGCTTACCTCTGACTCGGATTACTCAAACGTCTCCCACAGCCGCGACGACTAAATGTTGAACTTCTTCTAACCTCCGGGTTCTTAATCGACAAGTACAGCTCATGCGTCAATACCCCTATCTGATTCTGATGCACGAACGTCAATCTTCACAGGAGACTTTGGCACTAGTTAGGCACTAGGCCCCGGACTGCCTTGATATGTACTTCGGTACAAGGGTATGTCGAGCGCGGTGACACAGGGCATAAGAGTGCCCGACTTTTGGTACATCTACAAATGGCCGAAGGTTATCTGAAGATATCTACATGATATCTATATCCTGGCACGTGGAGCTACAGGCGGTCGGAGATTTCTGTTGCTCAGAAGTTAATGCTCTGTACCCTCGGTGTCCAGTATTTAAGAACATGATTTTACAACGACTCTCACTAGTTTTGCTCTGTCGGTGGTTCCCACCACTACTACATTCATTAATGGTTTTACAGCTAATAATAAACTCGGAGCATGCAGCCTTCGATTTTTGGCCTCTTTTGTCTGCTTCGCATAATCTCTGGGTAACGACCAAGAATTATTACTTCCATGCGTTTATCATGTGGCAAATCTGCAGATGTCTACGGATTGTTCGGATGAAGCTGCAAAGCCCTTAGATAGGCCTGGGCCGGCCAGATCCGGGGTAAATTGGCCGGTCTGACTGGTTGAGCACACTAATGGCGTTATGATATCAATGTACTACTGGATATGATCCCACGAACGATCCCTGGAGTAGACGCCGTGTCTTTCAGTCTGTGCAACACACCTTTGAGAGTATTTAACTAACAGCTGGGAACCGAGTTGTCTGAGGGAATTTACGACCGATGATGGCGGCGCGGGCCGCGTGGCTAGGTTCTTCCACCAAGCCGGTGCGAATGATCGTTGGTGTGCGTGGCTTTGGATCTCATCACTGAGAAAGGCCGGCAGGGCATCAGGACCTGGGATATCTCCGATACTTTCCGTCTTACTTTACTACACAGGGAGGTGTTTTATTTACGGGTGTTGCATGTGGGATGATTAAGTTGTCTTTTTTATTCTACATTTACAAATGGCTGGAGGAGTTAATTTGCTGTATAGTGCAATACCCGTGAATCTCATTAGAGCTGCTGCACACGCCATTCGTCTACTCTAACAGGTGCGCCGTAGTTTGTTGAAGTTCCGGACTAACAAAGCGGCGGTAGTCATTACTAAGTTCCGATATTGCCGTGGTTCCCGAACTCGCTGGGACTCGAACGAAACCAAAGTAGCCGCAAGAGGCCCAAGTGAAGAGGGTTTATGGAGGGAATTCGGCTTTAGTATATGCTGTTATACATATGCCTACCTGCCGTTGGTCGAGTCGATCTGAACGCATATTAGTGACCTTGTAATGTAGTGAAAAATTGAAGAAAAGCGTACCGGAATGCGATTTGCTCAATCCCAGTAATAGTGGTGGGTGCTGTGGAGTACACAACCTCCGTCTTCCGAGGCAAGCGAGACATTCACCGGCATTGGAGTTTGTGGATCCCGGAATTCTCACTCTGCACCGCACAGCTGTTGGTAGATCTACAGTCTATCACACTGTCAATTGGCTATATCGGTGAGAATTCTCAAACGTGAATTTGGGTTTGCGTGGGGCCTACAGTCTGGTGAGTGAATATTCGATGCAGTTTGCAACCCTAATCCTCTAGGAAAACAACTACAGCTGCGGGCGTTGTGCTTATCGCTCCCACCACAAAACTCTCGAATTTGATCACAATCAGAAAAGTAGCCGACTAATCCGCCCCCGCCCCAAGGGCTCGCAAGCTCGCTATTTGTCGGGTAGTTAGAGGAGTGGTCGATTGCGAGCATGCGACAAACGGATCTGCAAATCCCCCCCTTCCGCTGAACACTTAAAATCTATGTCCTCCCTAAATACCGCTCCATTTTATCTCTACCAACCACGTTAATTTTGAGCATGCATATTCTAAGGTTTGATATCATGTATTAGGAGACATCAACTTGTCTTCCCCACACCATCATCCATACTATCATTTTTCTCATCCATCAGAGGGGCATGAAATCTACAGCGGGTTCCCTGAAGACTGCCTAGAGATATGAGGCTGTGAATATGGCACTCTGCGTCGGGAGAGCTAGCCGGAATCCTACAGACATCTAGACAATCTAATGTATACCGCGTTTGAGCTGCTTAAGTCCTTGTTTTGGCTTTGCAAACGGAATGGAATTGGTCTTGGTCCCCCACCTCTATAAGGTCGGTCTCCTGGAGTCGTCAAAATGTAAATTTTAGAGATGACTTCATCGATTGTCGATATTGACGAATTTTGGGATTCACAGCCCCTAAGATGTCAACTCCACCAAACTCGATGGCGGGACAAGGTGTTTCCTGGAGATTATGTCAGATGTACTTATCCGCTCGATCTATCCTTTATCATCCTGCAGCGGCCATGTTGAGAGTGTGATACCTCCTGGTAACTCCATGGGTGCATTTCATCTCAAGCTGGGCATCAAGACATGTGGGTGATGTGGGTAGTTTTTGAGGGAAGGTCCGTGAGCTGTTTCTCCAATGTATTGTCGCATTTCCTTCGCTGGAATGATATGACATCGCGTCGAGCTTTATCCTGAGACTCTGTCGGGTCAATAGTGAGATATCTGTCGTCTCAATTGGTGTGTCGGAAAATGCTTGGGTGATAGTTTGTGATTTAGACTCAGAATGGGTGTGATTTTGAATGACAAATGTCCAAGCGCTGCCTGTTCCCTGCCAAAACCCCGCCCCATTACCTCTTGAGTAAGCACCGTCTTTGTTGAATGTAAAACCACTGGGGAAAGATCCAAAGCTCGCTGCAGCAATATCCGTATCAAATGATGAGTCCTTAGAAGCTCGAGTTAGAAATCCAGTAACAGCTAGGCCTGAATTTGCAACTCACCCCTCAACACTGCTGAAGAGAGTTCTCGTGATGCTCTCGAGAGAATTAAGCAACACGTAGTGTTACTTCACATTCAGACTGCGCATGTGATAGTGAAGTTAGCGGTGCTAATTATCTACAACATGGTGCCTTGGCAAAGTGCAAACCTCTGGCTTATTTCGCTCTGTAGCTTGAGTCCGGCGCTGACGTTCTAGGTCCTGTGATTGAACTCTCGCATTGTTACCGAATTTATCACCGAGAATTACCACTGAGATTTTAAGATGATATTGTACGAATCAAGGTTGGCGGTGAAATGCCTCAGGGGTTTTGGAATCAAAAATAATATAGCAAATAGGAACCTCTTTGTCGTGCCAGCACATCCGCAGGTAGAGTAGAATAGCGAAAGAAGTAGCTCTATCATCCCAACTTCTCAGGTCCAAGCCAATCCATCCAAACAGCCTAATAATATATGGACCTGGCACGGTACTCTACGTAACCGTCGATATGTATTACAATCTAGCTGTTACTGTACAACGGACATCATGATACACCTGCAGGTTTGACTTGGCTCTCTCTGCACCTTCAAACACCCCACCACCCTCTTTCATATTTCTAAATTCTTCCTTCTCCTCTTCTCTCACAGCCGCAGTTTACTTCGCCTCGCCAAGGTAAATTCTACGCCTGTGACCTACGACGGAGAGAAGCTGTCAGTTCAACAGACGATTACGAGCGCAGTAATATCAGCCTTTTGCCATCTCACTCATTGTCACGTTACGCACCCATGTGGAGATCTCGCATCTACGACGATTTACCGCTCCCCTCTACTTCTTGAGATTTATCGATCCGCCGACCTCACTTCTCAACATCAACTTTAAATTCGACCCTATCAAGTGGACCCGTTGGGAAAATAACTTTATTACCTCAAATAATTGGACCTGAGCTCATCCAACTCAACCATAGAAAGAAAGTGGCACAGCAAAGGGGCACAACAACCGAACTTAAAGCGCTCCCCGCCCATCATCTCACGTCCCCACCCTCAACCACCATTCACTATGCCGCTATTTAGAAAAGATTTCAGCATTTTCAGCACGCGAGAGAAGACGATCAAAGTGCCGCCACAGTATGCAGCACCTTCGACAACAGTGGTACCTCCGACACCGCATCAACTACCACTTCCTCCCCCCCCACAACCCACTAAGCGCCCAGAGACAACATACCACTCTACCTTATTCCTCCTCGACAAACTTGGCCTCTCGCAAGAGCCCGAAGGTTACTGGGACGGTAAAGTTGTTGAAGAAACACCCTCAAGTCGCAATGCAAAAGGGCGGCCTGTCTTCGACCCCGAAACTAGAGCGCGAAGAGTGCAGTACCTGCTATTGCGGGACGCAAATGCGCGCAAGGCGGAGGCGGAGGCGCTGAGTCAAGAGGAGGGTTGGTTAGAAAGTCAGGCACCGAGTGTCGCAAGAGCGCTGGAAGAGATCGAGGACACCCGTTGCGAAATACGCGAAGTGGGGCGATGGGAGAATATCTACCTAACGGTACGGGAGGAGCGGAGGGCGCCTTCACGCACGTCCTGGTTTGGAAAGGAGTCGGATGATGAGAAACGGTGTAGATTGGCTGTGGAGGTAGGAAAAAATAGCATCAGAGGCCCTGAGTATGTGCGCTTTCATCTCTTCAGAATCATGGACACTGACAGACGCAGATGGACTCGCGAGTATGAACCACAATCTCCTACCCAATTGGCGTCCAGCGCCGCTTTGATTAGGTCCCAAAAGTCGCACCGGAGAACGACCAGTTCATCTTCATTTACAGCCGCTTCGTTATCGCCGAGTGACACCAGAAACTCGATTCTCTCTACTACCACACGAAGTACACCTCGAAGCTCTATCATGAGCATGGCACATTCGGTATCAACTGTGTCGTCGCCAATTAGTTCGGGTATGCCGAGTCCTACATTGAGCACATCCAGCGGTAAAGGGGGCATGTGGAAAGACACCGAAAAAGCTCACCGGATGAGCTTACCGCCACCTGCTGCAATCTAGGATGCATGGGAGAGAATTGACAAATGACCTCTCCGTGACCTCGGGAATACTTCTACGAAGGAGATGTGCACCATGTTGAACATTGACATAACTCCTGAAACTATTCATTGATTCAACTCAAAACAACGATTTTAACGGTAGAGAATCTGGAAATGCATCTTGTTTTGCAAATTATGGCTTGGTGTGTCGGTGGGAAGCGGGGATGTCTGGAGTTTGGCGTGCTTTTTTTTTCTGTTTAATTGGGGATATGGCTTTATGTACGACTTTCTTTTGATGTGAATTGACGGAGGTTTGAAGTGATATTTTCGGCTTTTTTGTCTTTTTTTTTGCGAGGGAGCGGATTCGAGTTGTTACTGCCAGAGCATTCGTCTGTACTTTACCTTGCTTGCGCTTTGTACATGATGCTCATTAGAGGGGACGTAATCCGGTCTACGTAATGAACAGTTTCAGTGGCGTAGGGGATGTTTAAGTTCGTCGCTGTGAAACATTCCAGGTATAAGTGAAGATCCAGGTAGGTGGGATTTTTAAACGCTGGGCCTGTGGAGGGTCTGTTTTGTGCCTGAGCCATACAGGGCCGTTGATACGGAATGTTTCATATCAAGCGAATAATGATCGCCGCCCCTCTGCAAGAAATCTTGCCACGTTTTCCCCCCCGTTTTTGAGTTGGTTTTGTCTTAGATAGAAGTAGAATAGTCCATGCGATGGTTGCCGGCACGGGGCCTCACTCGATACTTGAGGGGATTCCGAACCTTCATTTTCGCCTTCACGTTTGGAAGCCCAAGTTAAGCAAGGAAGCATCGACAGGCCTGTTCACAGGGCTAGCCAGGCCCTCACCTTGTTGGTCGCGCTCGGCTCGGAGGAACAAAAGCGGAAAGTGCAATTTGATGTAGGTACCATCTTTGCCGCGTTGGCACCGAAAGAATACACCATCGGTGGCGCCTGCTAATCCCTAACGACGAGTACACGCCGCCGTGCGAAATGTGCTGTTCCAAATGAGTCAGGAGTCGGGACTTCGCATTCCTCGGGGTTCTGTCGTCACTCGGCGAAATAAACGAATCAAATCATATGTATTTCTTCCCGCTGAATTGGTTCGAAGAAAAGAAAAAAATCCGCCGAGAAAATATCATAGGTGGGGGAGAGAGAAAAAATATAAAAACTCGACTCCATAGAAATGTCAAACCGATCCAACGCCAACCCATCTTGTTTTGTTCAGACTCCTCGTAAGCTCGTTCCTACGAATAAACGAGGAAACAAACATCCATCCATCAATCATATCTCCCAAGTCTCCCCCCAAACCCCCTCCACGCCCCACCTCGCCTCCAAAGTCCTTCTCCTCTCCACATCACTAAGCTCTGCATATACCCTCCCCACCGCACCCTTCAAAAATAACTTTAAAGCATTATCATCATCCCTACTCCACTCCGCCAAGCCATTCTTAACCACCGCGTCCCACCTCCCCGCTTCGTCCTCCTCCCCAACCTCAAAAACTGGCCGTATAAGCTCCATATCTTGCATCTGCAGATGAATTATCCACAGGTCCAGGCCCTCCCGGGTCTCTATCTCCGCCTGCTGTCCCACCCCAAGCTCCTCAATAATTCCGGCCTTTACAGCCAGCGAAAGGTCGGTGGTAAGTGGGCTGAGTAGCACCCCGAGGCACGCGTAGACTTCTAGCATGTCCCGCAGCTCCGGCATCCCAAGAGCCCGAGATTCGAGCCACGAGACTTGCTCCTCCGTCTCACCAGGGGTCCTTGCAAACCGGGCACAGAAACTCCAGACGTTGAAGATGGCATCGTCGAAGGCGTTTTCTTGCCCGGGTGTTTGTGGGAAGAGGAGGTGTTGTGAAAGGAAGTTCTTGCACTGGCTGCGGATGCAGGATTTGATACTTGCTGCTGTGTCCGTGCATTGGTTTATGGCTGCAGCATAATCCGTAAAGTTTGGATAGAGGCCCCAGACTGCGAGGAGGTCGTGGAGGGCTGGAGATTTGCGCACAGAGGTGGTAAGGATTGTCATGGCGTTTGCGGTGAAGAGGTTGTAGAGCGAGGAATTGCTGAAGGCTAGAGTTGAGATATCGTAGAGTGTAGGGAGGAGGGAAAATATTTGGATCAGGATCTCCGGGGGGAGAGTTAAGAGGGTCTGGGCTTGTTTTGATCTAGCTCTTTGTTCCGCTTCTTTCTCTGCTACGGTTTCTTTGTTGCGAAGCTCCGGGACCCGGAAAACACAGTCGAATGGAGGGGAGGGGGGAGAAAAGGTAAGAAATGGTCTCCATAGCTCCTCTACTTTCGGCTCGAGTATTCCTCCGTCACCGTCCGAGATTGCGAGCTCGAGCGAAAGCCAGGAGAGCGAGTCTGTGCTTGTTCTATTGGGGGTGGTTGGTGGTGATGGAGGCATCCGCGATGGAGGTGTGGGAAATCGTTCGATACCTTCCAGCGGAAATCTTGCGGGTACCGAAAATGACTCGGCCGGGCTCAGAGGCAGTGTTTCTAGTTGTGCTTCTGAGGCCTGTGTTTTTGATATCATTGCATCTGGTGTCTCTGCCTCCGTCGCTGGAACCACTGAGTTAGATATCTGCACCGGAAGTGAAGGTAGTGGCTTTTTGGTGTTCATACTCACTGTATTCCGGTAGCCTCCACATGTGGCTATCGGTATGGGAGCAGAAAAACGCCTGATTGTAGACTGGGTGCGTAGATTCGGGAGTGGAGTAGGTGTAGGCGGTTCCTGGACCGGTACATTATCTGGTGGACAAATCTCGATCGTCGGAACTGCTGGGCGCGGAATCTCAGAGTATCCATAATTATTCCAGCCTTCCTTGGTGTACACCCTGACGCGATACGTTGTGAATGTCGAGTTTTCTGATGGAGACGGAGATATAGGTGATGATGCTGGTAATGCTGGTGGTACGGATACGACTTTTGTTCCCAGAGCAGTCGACAAACGGATACCTTTCATATCCAACGAGCTGGCGCGTCCCAGTGCTTGCGACAGCGAAGATAGACTTTCCCTCAAGCTCTTAGGGCGCTGGAGTTTCTTCGAATGTGTCATGATGGGAAGGTCGACCGACGGTTGTTGTTTGTTGAAGATCAGCACTTTAACAAACTCGCAAAGAAGTTTCAGCAGTCAGCAGGCTCAGCTGATGGAGGCGAGCTGGCTGGTAGATATAATGGTGTACTGAGTAAAGTCGGCCATGCTGGCTGTTGCACGCATAAATTATTACAAGGCATTATTACAAGGCGGGTGGGATGGCCTTTGACTTGACTGTGCGGGATCGAGGCGCAGCAAACCAAAGCAGGCACCTACTCTGCGCAGCCTCGCACACGGGTCTGAGCCGCCGATTAATATGTGTACTTATGCCATATACGGTTGTACTTGGTACTTATGCACGAGTGGTAACCTGAGGCGCAGGCTGCGGGCCGATGAAGGTACAAAGATCGTGGTGCTGGCAGCTGCTGTGCTTGGAGATACATCGCTGGATATAAAAAAGAAGTACCCGCTACCTGGTACTGATCCGAGCGGCTATGTAGTCGACTGGTTCACGTGACCTGCGAATTACACGAGAACTCTATAACAGCAGCAGAGCCTACAGTATCCAACACTTTCGAGCACTGTTGGGGATTGTCTCTGACCGATGGCGCTGTAGAACACAAACTCCGAAGCAACTGAAAAATCTAATTTCGTTATCCTAGCAAACCCCTATAGAACACACAGCATAGGAAGAAGCTCTCCCCATCCATTCTGCGTTGATCCAAGCCAGTGAGATCGATATCCTCGACAGCTTGTCGTAGTTCCTTGGATTCGCTAGTAGAAACTGGCGGGTATAATTCCGGAAATGGATCATCGGAGAGTGTCTTCATTGAGTAGAAGTGGCGGATGGTCGGTTGTCGTTGCTGTACTTCGATGGAGTATAGAACCGGGAGTCGTTAGTCTCGAAGTGTAGTAAGAGTTCGCCCAGGCCTTCGGATCCCTTTGCACAATTTTTCTCTCCCTCTTTCAGTCTCGATGCCCCGAAACCTCTGCAGATTCTAGCGAAGACTCGCAACGACCTTGTGTACTTCAAACTTTGATCACAAAAATTATCGGTCAGTAGGGCTAATACTGGACAAGCGGGGTGGCGTCACTGACTGTCGGCTAAAGATAAGCTTTTCAGCCACTTTGAACCCAAGTCATCCCCATAACTTCACCCCATGAACTTGGTAACGATATATCCCTACGGTCGACCGTAATTTTCGCTACAGTGCCACCTTCTCGCGGGGCGCTAAAACAAGGCTAACTGCCGGATCCAAAATTTGACATACGTCTGAAGCTGGCTTCCAAGGCATATAGCTATGGGCCATATGTTGAAAGTATAGATAGAGAAGCTTGATTGTACTATCTAAGAGGGCCACAAGGCCATATATATATGGTCATACAAGCGCGAACGCGTACGTACTCACCTATGTATAGATCCGGCTGTAGGCTATCAGCCCGACCGCAATCTCCCAGCCTCATATACGGGCCATCATCTCCAGCCATACGAAGACTGAATTCTATTTGTGCAATACTCCCCCTCTTGCTACACTCCGTGAAGCGAGTAACAAAACAAATGAAATGAACAAAGTGATTCCCATAGTAGCCTCCTTAAAATGCTGCAAAAGTGAGCAGGGAAAGAGTACTACTGTAGGCTGAGGATGACCATCCATAAAACAAAGAAATCCGTCTATCCAAATGCAATGTAGAGTATACATTGGTATGGCTCAAGTCATATGTACAGCTATGTGTGGCTCAACAAGTGTATATAGAAATCACAATCTTTTTAGAATAAACTATATGTTTCTAGCAACTTACATCTTGATAGCAACACCTCCGTCAGGAAAAACATATTCTGTTACGTGTAATCTACCAGAGGCCATATAGTGTACCGTAACCTCCTGTAACACCGATAACACCATATAATGCAAAACATCCCAGAGCTGTTTTCGGTAACCCACAATAAGACACCTGTAATTAACTGATAGCATAACTGAATTATTATGGTAATGCAACTGTAGCACATGTATTATATACTGCAATGTATGGATTATAGTATATATTCAAGAGTTACTTATTTATTGACTACTCTGACAAGCATACACTCTGACTCATGACTCAAACAAGCTCACTCCCACAACTCTGACATGCTCACTCTAACAACTCTGACATACTCGCTCCCACTCCAACTCTGACATGCTCACTTTCACCGATCATCTGCTCGCTCACACAACTGTGACATATTCACTTTCCATCCTTCGATATGCTTTGTGTCACTGCTGACATGCTCACTCTCACCAGTTTGACAATCTGGGTTCGCGGGGAGCAAGGTGGTAGTGGTGGATCTGGCTTCGCTGGTAGGGGTGAAATTGGCTTCGCTGGGAGCAAGCTGGTAGCGATGGAATGCTCACTCTCACCTCTCTGACAATCTGGCTTCGCTGGGAGCAAGTTGGTGGGGGTGGAATGATCACTCTCACCTCTGACAATCTGGCTTTGCTGGGAGCAAGCTGGTAGTGGTGGAATGATCACTCTGACCTCTGTGACAATCTGGCTTCGCTGGGAGCATGCTCATAGCAGTGGATCTGGCTTTGCTGGTAGCAGTGGATCTGGCTTTGCTGGGAGCAGTGGATCTGGCTTTACTGGGAGCAGTGGATCTGGCATTGCTGGGAGCGAGCTGGTAGCGGTGGAATGCTCACTCTCACCTCTCTGACAATCTGGCTTCTCTGGGAGCAAGCTGTTAGCGGTGGATCTGGCTTCACTGGGAGTAAGCTGGTAGCAGTGGATCTGGCTTTGCTGGGAGCAAGCTGGTAGCGGTGGATCTGGTATTGCTGGGAGCAGTGGTTTTGGCTTCGCTGGGAGCAAGCTGGTAGCGGTGGATCTGGCTTTGCTGGTTGGGGTGAAACTAGCTTCGCTGGTAGCAGTGGACCTGGCTTCACAGGGAGCAACCTGGTAGGGGTGGACCTGGCTTCGCTGGGAGCAAGCTGGGGAGGGTGGAATGATCACTCTCACCTCTCTGACAATGAGGCTTCGCTGGGAGCAAGCTGGTAGCAGTGGATCTGGCTTCGCCGGTAGGGGTGAACCTGGCTTCACTGGGAGCAAGCTGGTAGTGGTGGATCAAGCTTCGCTGGTACAGGGGTGTTATATAAGGTTCGTTGAAGGATAATGGATGAGTAAAATACCCGATGCTGGTGATGGTGATGGTGGTGATGGTGATGGCGGTGATGGTGATGGTGGTGGAGATGACGATTGAAAAAAGGGGGTTGATGAAATGCATGCAGTATGAGAAATTTGCTTCATTCTGTAATTCGATATTACATACGGTAACACCCATCTAACATCCTCATAACTCCTCTCTAATTGCCAAAGTTCAGGGTAGGCGGTGATAATCTATCGGAAGCAACCGTAACACAGCGGTAACAGGGGTAATATATGTCAGTTACGGTTGCACCCAAGGTTTTCCCAACGTCAACTCCATCTTTTGTTTTGATCCCAGTGCTTTTGCAGTGGCAATTGGGGCAATTGAAATCAATAGAATCTACAATTCCACAAGAGACTAAATCTGTTGTAACTTCAAGTTGATATATATCAATAAGATATTCATGAGATTATACAATAGACTGCAGGAAAGACTAGCTGACTGGCAGTATAACTAGTGGCATTGAGGAGATGGATGAGAAAGAGAATGACAGCTTGGAATTAGCAAATGCAAAACAGTCTGAATGCTATAAGCATGTCTCTGGATACTTTAGTTAACCTTTTTTATACTGGTACTTCATGTTCAAATTTCCATGCATTTTACAATTTTCATGAAGGTATGTAAAGCCACGGGGAAAAATGACCTTATGTGATGCATAACTTATAGAGAAACTGTTTCTGGGTTGGTAATCTGTAGCAAGTTTGATGCATGGCATTGTGAGATTCTATGGACCTATCTATTGACTAGATTACTATGATTTACATGTGATTATGTGCACTTGATACTATACATCACGCTGCATTCAATAAACTTGAAACCAAACTGTGAAATACACTTCTTTGTATACTTCCAAGTAAGCTTTCAAGATTCTTTCGAGCGCACTCCCAGAATTCTCTGAAGTATTCCTCTGAGTACATTCTGAAGTACACTCCCAGGCATGTTTTCAAGAATGCTTGCAATTGAACTCAATGGTACACTCCCAACCAGCTTAACCGTATACTCCCATATAAGCTCTCAAGACCCTCTCAAGCACACTCTTTAGCACACTCTGAAGTCCACTCCCATGTGCACTACATGACAGACTTCCAGTTTGGTTGGCTGAATGCACCCATGTAAGTGCCGAAAATTCTCCCAACTACACCTCCAAGTAGTGTTAGCAACAGTTCTGGACCATCGCTTTGAGCCCAGGTCTGGGTCGCACCCGAACCCTCCCCAAATGGGCAGTCCGGGTTATCAATACACCCAAACTGTCAATTTGCGTACGGTTTGAGGGAAATCTCCCAACCTGTCGGAATTGGGTGGGTTGTCAGCAGGTTGTCCAGCGGGTCCATCTGTAAATGCATATAATGGTCTTGCTTTTGATGTGTGATAATAGAATTTGATGAAAATCGGGTATTCAACATCCAGCAATCATGTTTCGCATGCTCTACAGGTTGCGATATTGATTATTTTAGTATCAATGTTTTTGCTGTTGTGACTTGTATTTTCGACTACTAAGGTGGTCAATGGTTCGGTTATGAGCTCAAATATCCGATCAATGCCTTGATCACCCAATATACAAGACCAACAATTGATAATGCTCCATGGACACTCATTTTCAAGATGGGGTAACAAAGATATCGTACACTGTTTTGACTTAAAATGCCGCCACTACATTGTGTATGAATTATTGCCACAAAGCAACATTTACATTAACAAAGATGAAATACCAAAAATTGTTGATGCTCCGTTGATGCTCATTTTCAGGATGGGGCACAGAGTGTGCTGCTGGAGTTATGGCACCTAAAGGTGGCTAATGCCTCATTTATGGATGTCTGCAACCAATTGCCACTTAGATAACCCATGATGCAAAGCCAAAAATCAATGACACTCTGTTGACGCTCATTTTCAGAATGGGGCAATGACCATGTCACTTTCTCTTTTGCCTATAAAGACTGCCATTGCATTCATTATCCCTAACCACTACCTGATCACTTGTCAATTACCTGACTTGAAAGATTGAAAATCGTTGACGCTCCATTGACACTCATTTTCATGATGGGGTAATGAAGATATCACACATTGTTTTGCCTGAAAAGGCCGCCAATACGTCGTATATGAATTATTATCAGAAATCATGACTTTGATAACCCAATATGCAAAGCCAAAAATTGTTGATGCTCGGTTGATGCTCATTGTCAGAACAGAGCAGTGAATGTGTTGCTTGCTGTTTTGCCTATAAAGGCAGCCAATACATTGGTTTGCTAAACAGCGACCAATTCACCTTACAATTATCTTGCTTACAATTACGTTGCTTACAAGACCAAAAATCGGTGACACGCTGTTGATGATTATTATAATGTATTGTCTAGTCAATATCTGTGGCCACCCATAATTGTATGAATAATTATTTGAACTTATTGATTGGATTTCAGCAAGATTGAGACTCAGCACTTTGGCAAGGGCGAGCCCAGTAATCTCCATACACGGGTCGCTTTAATTCTACCAAAATTGAGATACCTTGCTGAATGATTCATTTCGCCCGCTATACTTCTGTTTATGAACAAATATTCACATGCGACTGCTCAATCTTCTCCCATAATGTTTCTCTAAGTGAAATTTTCAGTCAAGCAACATATAGAACCTGGTGAAAACATATTGACCCATTCTGTTCTACTTTTTCTTGTTTCCTATATTCCTCCTTGTTTCCATTGCAGTGACCGTCATCAACTGCTTTTCAACCTCATCAGCAAAAAATATTTCCGTCCGGGCGGAATGGCTCCGTCAGAGTGGACGCGCTCAGTCAGAGCCGTCAGAGACACCCCGGTGGCGGACTACTCCGCGCCCGGCCTCAATACCACGTGTCGCGTTGCATATCGCCCTCCGATCGCTGTTTCACCGTTTCTACTTGGTCTGTCGGTCTCCTATTTTAAACGAACGCTCTGGCGTTGTGGCCAACTGTGACCATACATCGGAATGGGTTCATTGGGTACGCGGTTGCATCGGGATTGCAATGCGATGGGTGACGCTGTGAAAATCTCTCCTCGCGTTCCTTCTACCTGCGCGCAAAATGCAATTCTCTCTTTACTAATTATACGGGATT